>Ga0102811_1000155_pt1 | contig 34695 bp, 26 predicted proteins | sample ColrivemetaGS705_FD_84507 | JGI IMG/M metagenome (GOLD analysis project Ga0102811, IMG submission 84507) | Estuarine microbial communities from the Columbia River estuary - Flood tide ETM metaG S.705 | ecosystem: Environmental > Aquatic > Marine > Intertidal zone > Estuary | place: USA: Columbia... | reverse complement strand
GTCCTGAGTGAGATTTTCTCCGGCTCCTTGAATTCTTTCTCTTGAATTCTTGGTGGGTTAATAAGCTCTTTTTTATCGTCGACTCTTACTAACGCTTTCTCCCTATGGGCTCTTCCTTTCTGATTCTCTCTAAGTCCCGTCTGCAGTTGTTCTTTAGTCGGAATCAAGTTGGTCTATTAAATATACGCCTATCATTTTTATTGTCAATAACTTTTTATAAAAAAGTTAATTAATTTAAAAAAAATATTAAAGATGATAATTTATATATATATTATATATAAGTAATATGAAAACATTTTTACCAACTAAAGATCCTCTAAAAAACTATATAACCTCGTCAGGTTCTTTGGAAAGGTTGAATGATATTGCTCAACAGCTTCCAAAACTTCTCTTAACTGGAAGTCTTCGGGATAATATAAATTCATTAAAAAATAATGATTTATCAATTAAAACATTGATAAAAAAAGGCAACTCTAGAGAGCTTAAGCTTGCCATGATGCAGCTCAGCTTTATATCTCATGCATATATTTGGGGAGCTGAAATGCCTTCAAAAGTTTTACCAGAAGTTATTTCTAAACCCTGGGTTCAATTATCAAATATATTGGGAAGGCCTCCTATTTTGAGTTATGCAAGTTATTGCTTAGACAATTGGTATAGGTTAAATGTAAAAAAAGATATATCTCTTGAAAATATTGGATTATTGACTAATTTTTTAGGCGGTGTTGATGAGGACTGGTTTGTGACGATACATGTTTGTATTGAAGATGCGGCAAGAGATGCCATAAAAGCTGCGGATTTAATATCAAGGTTTAATGACAAGAATACAACTAAAGATTTTTTAGATAATTTAAAATTAATAATCTCATCTTTAAGAAAAGTTAATACAATATTTTCTAGAATGCCAGAAAAATGTGATCCTTATATCTACTATCATAGAGTTAGGCCTTTTATTTTTGGAACAAAAGATAATCCAGATATTAAAAAAGGCTTAATCTATGAAAATCAATATAATAATGAGCCACAATTTTTTAGAGGAGAAACTGGAGCTCAAAGCAGTATTATGCCTTTTCTAGATGGTGCTTTAGGTATTTATCACACAGAAGATCATTTAAGACAATACTTGAATGAAATGAGAGACTATATGCCACCTCAACACCGTAAATCTATTGAATTAATAGAGCAAAGATCAAATGCCAGAAAGTATATTCAAGAATCTAAAAAATTAACTTATGAATATAATAAGTGTTTAGAGGAAATTAGAATATTTAGGGCGCAACATCTTGAGTTTGCAGCTACTTATATTCATAAACAATCGCAAATAACAAACCCATTTGGTAGAGGTGGTTCAACTATTACCGGAACAGGCGGAACACCTTTTATAAAATATTTAAAAAAACATAGAGATGAGACTGAAAAACAAAAAATATAATTATATTTTTGCTCTAGATTTAATATAAATATTCATAATTTTAATAAGAAGCTTTGTTAACAAAGCTATTGCAAAAATGATAAGCTTTTTATATAAAATTTTAATGATAATTCAATTTAAAAAATATTTTTAATCATAAAAAAAGAGGGCCAAAAAGCCCTCTCTTTAATTAGTATGTATTAGAATTTAATCTGGAACTGTGTAGTAATGGTTCTTCCAATGAATGACAAGAGAGCATTCTCATCATACCTTGACTCTGAACCATCATGATCAAGTGGATTATTTATTCTTATGGCAAAAGTCATATTATCACCATAGTTATAAACAGCACCAATTGTATCAGTAAAGTAACCATCATATTCAGTAACTGGATTACCATCGTAACCAATATAACGATCTGCTCTAATATCTGTTTGTTGCTTATTAATATATCCACCATCTCTAAAATCAGCCTGATAGAAAACTGATAGATCTCTATAATTCCAAGCAATTGATAAATCAGAAGTCCATTCAGGATCTGAATACCAACCAGTTTTGTCCACTAAGTCAGCAGGATCTCCAGAGTCAGCAACAAATCTTTTATCTTGTTGTAAGCCTCTCCATGATACTGAGATATCACCCAGAGAGCCCTCACTTCTTTGTAAAACTGTAGCAAGGTCATGTGACCAATTCATTCTATAAATGTATGTAGCAAAATCAATCACACCCGAGTTACCTGCACCAACCTGAAAGTCAGTAACTTGATTTGTTACAGGATCACGCTGGAAGTTGTTACAGAAATTATTTGGATAATTTGCTGAATCATAACAAGCTTCCATAAAGTCAATCAGATCAAATGTTGTTACATAGTCAGTTAACATAATTTCAATATAATCTGCTGAAAATGTAAATTGTCCAAAAGGGTCTAAGAAATCATATGTAGGAGTAAATACTATTCCATATGAGGTTGTTTCACCATTTTCATCTAGTAGATTTGGATTACCACCACTAGTACCTTGTACAGTACCACCAGCAACAAAACTTCTAAAGTCTGTTGTGTCTATTCCAGCAGCTGTACAGTTAGCAAGTCTGTTTGCAGGAAAATCACCATCATCTACATACCTTGAATCACAAGGATCAAGAGCTTGTTGGAAGGATGGGTTACTTGGACTATAAAGATCATCAATTGTTGGAGATTTTGTAGTAGATTGATCTGAGAATCTAATAGCAAAGTCATCATTAATTCTCCAATATAAACTTAGAGCATCAACATCGTATTTGTTAGTCCTAAGCGTATTCGTATTTTCCATTTCACGATAACCGTAATCAACCCTTACCTCATCTGCAAAAGGTAGACCTGATACAACTGGAATTGAAAGTTCGATATATTGCGAATCAATATCAAAGAAGCCATTAGTACTCCTTGTTTGTGATCCTCTGACAGCAACAGAATATAAAGCCATCTGACTAGCATCAAATCTTGCAGTCTCTTTTCTTGTGTCATAACCAACTGCAAACTCAACAGGTCCGTATGGAAGTTCGAAACCAGGTAGCTTACCTGCAACATTCCAATAGAAAGTTTTCTGATTTAATTTCGCCCCATCATTATCATATGAACTAAAGTATTCTTTTGCAGCATCATTTCCAGGATTATTGAATCCCATTGGATTAAATGGCGCACAATCTCCAGGACTTCCCAAGCCAACACCACCACCAAACGGCACATCATTGAAAGCACTCATTGCAGTATCAGTTTGTAAGCCAGTTGCAGCTAATTGGTAGTCGTCAACATAATTAAATTTACAATCAATCTCACCTGTAAGTGGATTTATCCCATAATCAAGTGAAGCAGCAAATCTTGCGCCAATAACTATTGGAGCGGTACCAAGAATTCTAGTTTGACCCCAGCTTGATCCAATGTCATATGTGTATGAATCACCCATAATATCAAAGTTACCTTCGAATCCTAGATTATAAAACTGAGTATTACTCTCGTTTTCAAAGCCATCACCTCTTAATGTAGGTGATAGATCTACCCAAAGTCTTTGCAAGTAAACAGGAGTACCATCGCCAAGACCGTTAGCGTTCATGATATCTCTTGATTGTTGGGTCAAGAAAGGATTATTAATATCTATAGCAAGGTGAGTTGATGTTGACCAACAACTATCACCAGCATTACAGTTATCAGAATCTGTTGGACCAAACCAATAATCTGAATAATGCGCTGAAGATGATGATCCATCATCCTCTGCATAGAATCTATTATTATAGATATCAAAATATAATTTGTGATTATCATTAATTTCGTATTTAGTAAAAATACTTACGTTCTTTCTTTCAAATCCTGCTCTGAGAATATTATTATTTTGTATGTTATATATATTTGAACCTCTTGTGTAATAAGCTCTTCCATAAGGAACACCAGGATCCATCTGAGCTAAATTACCAGGTCCATCAAAGTAATAATAATTTCCATCATCCCATTGACCGGACCACCATGTGTCTAGTCCAACTTCATTGTAACCAGTTGGTGAAGGGAAACCTTCAACAGGGTTAGAAACCAATGTAGGACATATATTTAAACCATTATCGCCAAATGTTCTTCTGCCCTGATCATCTGAAAGGCCATTATAATCATAAGCACTACTTAGAGCTGAGTCATACAAATAACCCACATTTCCATAAAGATCTTGGTCAGCATCATTAGGATTTTCATAATAGAAGCCATTTGTACAATTTCTTATTCTGTCGTTAGCTTGATCATAGAAAACCTGACCTCTGTCTTCTACTTGAGCATTAAGAACAATATTACCTCTGCCATCAGCAAAGTTACCACCTATAGTTAAGTTGAATGAATCATCAGTGTCCATACCGGCATAGTCATAGTTATTCATAGTGAATTCTGCACCTTCGAAATCATCTTTTAGAACAAAATTAACAACACCAGCTATAGCATCAGCACCATAAATAGCTGCACCACCAACAGGAAGTATCTCCACTCTCTCTATAAGAGCAGATGGCACATTATTTAAGTCAACAGCAAGACCACTTCCAGCTCCAGCAGTTGGTGATTGAGAACCAACAAAACGCCTACCATTTACAAGAGTTACTGTCCTAGATGAACCTAAGCCAAAATTTGATGCAACCTGTTGACCAGCACCTAATCCTCCTTGGTCACCAGAAAGAGAGTTTACGGAACCTACCCCTGGTACATCAGTTAGTGCCTGAGCTGCATTAGTATAAGCTCTTTTAGCATACTCTTCACCACTGATGATAGTTACTGGCTGTGCAAGTTCGAGTGGATTTCGAGCAATCCTTGAACCAAGTGTTATAACCTCTTCAATATTATCATCATCTGCTTCTTCGTCATTTTCAGAAGAATCTTCCTGAGCCACAACAACAAAAGAAACTAATGCAAATAGAATGAATAATGCTTTTAAATTAAGTTTATCAACCATGGTATCCCCTTTAATTAAATAAATATCCTCTTAGTTTCATACTTATTGCCTATATTTGTCAATAACTTAATTTAAATTAATAAATTATTATTAATTTCTTTTTATATATAAATATATGATATATATCTTATTTAACAATATGAGTAATAAAAAATAATAACCTGTATAAAAGATATTTTTCTTTTACAATACCAATTATTAGAATTTAAAATAAAAAAATGTTACTAAAAAATAAAAAAATACTTATAACAGGTTTAGCTAATAAATATTCTATAGCAGCTGGGATAGCTTCAGCAATGCACCGAGAAGGGGCAGAGCTTGCTTTTACATATCAAAACGAAAGGTTATTAAAAAATTTAAAGCCTATAGCTGAAGAATTTAAATCCGATATATTAATTGAATGTGATGTAGCTAGCGATGAATCTATTGAAAATTCATTTATTGACCTATCGAAAAAATGGCCTAGTTTTGATGGATTTGTTCATTCAATTGGATTTGCGCCATCAGATCAGCTGGAGGGGAATTTTGTAGATGTTACAACAAGAGAAGGTTTTAAAGTCGCTCACGATATAAGCTCATTCAGTTTTACAGCGTTGGCAAAGGCATCTAAAAATATGTTAAATAATAATTCTGCCCTCCTAACATTAACTTACCTGGGATCTATGCAAACAATGCCTAATTACAATGTTATGGGTTTAGCTAAAGCAAGCTTGGAAGCAAACACAAGATTTCTTGCAGCGTCATTGGGCCGTGAAAATATTAGAGTTAATGCTATTTCTGCAGGTCCTATTAAAACTCTTGCTGCTTCAGGAGTTAAAAATTTTAGAAAAATGCTTTCTCAACATTCAGCTCGAGCACCTCTTGGAAGAACTGTAACAACTGAAGAGGTTGGCAATGTAGCTGCATTCTTATGCTCAGACTATGCAAGCGGTGTAACTGGAGAAATAACTTATGTAGACGCGGGCTTTAATACTGCAGCAATGCCCCTTCATGAACTTTCTGAAGATTAATTTTGGGCTTATATAATAAATATATTTTACCTAAAATTCTAAATTGTACATGCGGATCAAAACCCATAAATTATCAAAGAGCTAAAATAGTTCCATTAGCAGAAGGTATTGTTTTGGACATTGGTATAGGTTCTGGTCTAAATATACCTTTTTACAATAAATCGAAAATTAAATATTTGTATGGTTTGGATCCATCAAAAGAACTCATTGAGATGGCCAAACCTTTAGCTAAAAAAAATCAAATAGAAATTGAGTTTTTAAAATGTGGAGCTGAGAAAATACCATTGTCTGATAATTCTATTGATACTATCTTAATTACCTACACTATGTGCACTATTCCAGATGTTAGTTTATCTAATTCTGAAATAATGAGGGTATTAAAAAATAATGGTAAGTTGCTTTTTTGTGAACACGGGTTAGCGCCAGACGTAAATATTGCCATATGGCAAAAAAGAATTAATCCTTTTTGGGGAAAAATAGCTGGAGGCTGCAATCTAGACAGAAATATACCTAAATTAATTACTTCATCTGGTTTCAAGATCTCTAAAATGGAAGAAATGTATCTTCCAGGCACGCCTAAATTTGCAGGCTACAACTATTGGGGAGTAGCAGAAAAAATTAATATTAATTTAAATACCTAAGGGGAAATAATGTATAAGAAATATAATTTACTCATTTTGATGTTTTCGAGCATCTTTACTTTAAATATCTATTCATCATCTATTGAAGAAATGATTCTTCAGGATAAAGATCGTTTTTCAGATGTAGCGTTAAAGATATGGGATCATGCTGAAATGGGTTATCAAGAAATTAAAAGTTCGAATTTACTTGCAACTGAATTAAAAAAAGAAGGATTTAAAATAACAAGAAATGTTGCAGGCATACCAACTGCCTTTATTGCAGAATATGGATCTAACGGACCAATTATTGGAATATTGGGTGAGTTTGACGCTTTACCTGGTCTAGCACAATCAACATCTCCATTTAAAGAAATTATTAATAACGGAACTGGCGCTGGTCATGCATGTGGTCATCATTTATTTGGCGCTGCTTCAGCATGGGCTGCTGTTTCTATAAAAAAATGGTTAGAAACTAATGGCATAAATGGAAGAATAAGATTTTATGGAACACCAGCAGAAGAAGGAGGGTCTGGTAAGGTTTATATGGTTAGAGAAGGATTATTTAATGATGTGGATATTGTTCTTCATTGGCATCCTGATGATACTAACTCGGCAAACTTAAGAACTTCAAATTCAAATAAATCTGCAAAATTTACATTCACTGGTATTTCAGCCCATGCTGCAGGTGCACCTGAAAAAGGAAGATCAGCTCTAGATGGTGTTGAGTCAATGAATATGATGGTAAATATGTTACGGGAGCATGTACCACAAGAATCTAGAATTCATTATGTAATTACAAAGGGAGGTTTGGCTCCAAATGTCGTTCCAGATCTTGCAGAAGTTTACTATTATGTAAGACATCCAAAAATGCATATGGTTGAAGAGCTTTTTCAAAGAGTGGTCAAGACTGCAGAAGGAGCTGCAATAGGAACTGATACAGGTATGACTTATGAAATCATGCATGGAAACTATTCACTGCTTCCAAATGATGTTATTCAAAGAATTATGTATAAAAATCTAACTACTTTTGGTGGTATCAAATACTCCAAAGAAGAAAATGAATATGCTGAAGTAATCTATAAAACTTTTTTAAAACCAAGTCTTGAGATAGGCTCTCAAGAAAATATTTCAGGATACAAAAAATCTCACAGTTACGGATCTACAGATGTTGGTGATGTTAGCTGGGTTGTCCCAACTGCCGGCATAAGAACTGCGACTTGGGTACCAGGAACAGCTGCACATTCTTGGCAAGCAGTTGCATCTGGTGGAACATCTATTGGTATTAAAGGAACCGAATTAGCAGCAAAGACTATTGCAGCAACTGCTATTGAGATATTTAGCGACCCTTCTATAGTTATAGCAGCAAAAAATGAACTTAATCAAAGAGTGGGTGACGATTTTATTTACAAAGCTTTGCTTGGCGACAGAAATCCTCCCCTTAATTACAGAGCTAATTAATCTAACTGAACCGCAACAGATGCATTAGGTCTTCTTAAATCAGAATAACCATACTTTATTCCATCAACAATATGCACACTTTGGGTACTGCCCATTGTTTTGTTTAAAGATGTTTTATGTCCAAGCTTATTAAGGCTTTTGACTATATCTGAGCTTAAAGTTTTCTCATAATCAATTCCTTCATAAGGCCAGTCTTTGTGAACTCTTGGTAGCATAGTGGCGTCACCAATATTTAAATTAAAATCAATAACCCCAGTAATAACTCTAAGTATTGCTCCAGGTATATAAGAACCACCGGGTGAGCCTGTTATTAATGTTAATTCATCTTTTTTGTTAAAAATCATTACAGGAGCCATTGTGCTCATAGGCCTTTTACCTGGTTTAAATCTATTTCCAGGACTAACCCCTCTCCCTTCTTTTTCAACATCACCAGATCTATACATTAAATTATTCATTTGGTTATTCATTAAAACACCTGTTCCAGGAATTGTTACTCCTGAACCAAAAGATGCCCCAAGAGTGTATGTATTTGACACTGCATTGCCATAGGAATCTATGATTGAGTAGTGAGTAGTATCTCTGCTTTCATTTAATATATTGATAGGTTTTATCACTGAAGTCTTTGTAGATCTTTTTAAACTTATAGATTTAACAAGCTCTTTGGTTCTTTTTTCTGAAAGTAACTCAGAAGTTGGAACATCATAATAAAGTGGATCACCCACATCAGAAGATCTATTATTATGTCCCCTTCTAAGAGCCTCAGAAAATAGATGATAGGTCATTACAGAATTGCTTTTATATTTAGCTAAATCAAAATAACTTAAAATATTAAGAGCGGTTAGAAGTGTTATTCCTCCGCCAGATGGAGGACCTGCAGTATAAACTTTATTGCCCCTATACTCAGTTGAAATTGGTTTTTTAATATAAGCCTTATAATCACTAAAATCGTTCAGTGACATTAAGCCATTATTTTTTTGCATAGCCTCTACAATTTTTTTTGCTGTTTCGCCTTTGTAAAAACCATCTCTTCCATGTTTTGAGATCAGGGTAAGAGTGTTAGCTAAATCAGGTAGTTTTAATAAAGAGTATTGTTGGATAGGTGTGTCGTTATCAAAGTATATCTTTTTAGACTCTGGGTCATTTGCTAGCCTTGGGGTGCTTTCTATTGCTTTGGATAGATCGTATGAAACAACTATTCCTTGCTTTGCTTGCTTTATTACAGGTTCAAGAATATCTTTTAACTTTAATTTACCAAATCTTGAATGGGCTTCAAGCAATCCTGCAACTGTTCCAGGAACTGCTGATGCTTTATAGCCAGTATCAACTAGATCATATTTTTTAGAATCAAAATTCTTGGGAACTGTTTCGTAGTTTTTACCTGAATCATCCTTAATATTAAAAATATTCTCCAAGTTTGAATTAAGAGGAGATTTACTTCGATAATCTATATAGAAAATCTCATCTTTTTCCTTGATATATACAAGCATAAATCCACCGCCACCAAGATTACCAGCTCTTGGCAAAGTAATTGCCAAGGAAAAACCAACTGCAACAGCAGCATCTACCGCATTTCCACCCATACTTAAAATTTCAATCCCAATATCTGATGATAAATAATTTTGACTTACAACCATACCGGATTTACCAACAACAGGATGATACGGAGATTCATAATCTATATAGCTTCTAGAGCTAGTATTTATTGAAAAAGTTATTATTAGCAGTGTTAAAAACCTATACATATTTAACTAGAATATTTGAGGTGCCAGAAAGTATGCAAATAATGTAACAACAAAAATACCAATAATATTTAAAATAAAACCAGCTTTCATCATTGTTGCTATTGTAAATTTACCTGACCCGTAAACTATAGCATTGGGAGGAGTAGCTACAGGAAGCATAAAAGCACAACTTGCAGCCAAACAAACAGGCACTGTTAATGAAACTGGCAATACCCCAATACCAATAGCTACCGCACCAAAAACAGGTAAAAAAGTTGAAGTTGTGGCGACATTAGATGTAACTTCAGTTAAAAATATAATTAATGCAGCAACTGCAAATATTAAAAATATTGGTGGAACCGTGCTTAGTACACTAAGGCTCTCACCAATCCATATACCTAAACCACTAGAGTTGATTTGTGCAGCAATTGACAACCCGCCACCAAAAAGTATTAATAAACCCCATGGAAGTTTATTTGATTGATTCCAGTCAAGAAGCTCTCCTTTATGGTGAGATGACGGAATCATAAATAATAAAATTGCTGATATTATTGCTATCCCTGCATCTGTTAGACCTGAAAACATATCGTAATTATCAAGAAGGGTTCTAAACATCCATGCTAGAGCTGTAAGACCAAATATAATAGAAATCTTAATCTCATCTTTTGATAATGGTCCTTGATCATTGAGCATATTTTTAAGATATATTTTTGTATCTTTAGAAGTAATAAAAGATGTTGGAAAAACATATTTTGTTAAAACTAACCATGCTGAGTAAAGCATAACTATTGCCAAGGGGACCCCTAAAGTCATCCAATCAATCATTGAAATCTCTATTCCATAAGTTTCTAACATAAAAGCACTAAAAACTATATTTGGAGCGGTACCAACCAATGTTGACATGCCTCCTATTGTTGCTGCATATGCTATTCCAAGCATCAGTGAAGTATCAAAGTATTCAATTTCTTTGTCGGTTAATCCAGGTATAGTGTTACTTACTACTGAACAAACAGCTAATCCGATTGGTAAAAGCATTAAGGTTGTAGAAGTATTCATAACAAACATACTAATCAGTGCCGCAATTGTCATAAACCCTGCGATTAATTTTGGACCGCTTGACCCAGCAGCAATAATCATATGAAGTGCCATTCTTTTATGAAGGCCTGACCTTTCAATGCCCAAAGCAAGCATAAAGCCTCCTAAAAATAAATATATATTAGGATTAGCATATGGTATGGCGGCCTCTTTAAATGAAACTATGCCGATTAAAGGAAATAAGGCTAAAGGAAGAAGCGCTGTTACAGCAACTGGAATTGCTTCAGTTGCCCACCATATTGCCATAAGCGTAACAATAGCTGCAACAGACCAACCTTGAGGACTTAAGCCCTCTGGCGCTGGCAAGAAGAGCATTAAAATAAAAACAAATAAACCAAATCCAAATCCCTTTTTTTTATACGCTTTCATTTAAAGATTAAATATGTCCTTTGATTTATAAAAAAGGGAGCACGAAACTCCCTATTTTTTAAGTTTACTGAAGATTAAAACTTTTTATAGAATTCTATATTATAGTTTCTTCCAAAGTCTGTATGAAGGTCCCCCCAAAAGTTACCATATGCTTCATCTGCTAAAGGAGCTCTCTCATCTTCTAAGTTCTTTACTTGCAGTCTCACCCTTAAGTCATTATCAAACTTATAGCCAAGAGTTAAATTAATCATTGTCATTTTATCAACTAACCAAATTTCTCTTACGTCATCGATTGTCTCAGTATGACCAGATTCATAAAATTCACCCCACTGAGTTCCTGATACTAAAACCTCATATGGGCCCTTCCTCCAAGACATTTTTAAAGTATATTTATCTTCAATAGATCCATCAAGTCCTAACAAATCATCAACACCTCTAACTGGTGCCAATCCAGCAAGAAGACCATCTTGTTGGCCAGCATTACTAAGTCTTAATGAATCACCACCAGCATCTTGATTTTTTGTATCAAAATGAACAGTCATGAATTTAAATCCAAAATCTCCATAATCTGTATCAATTGAATACATAACGCTAGTATCAAAGCCTTCTATTAATCTTGTATCAGCATTAACATAAAAATCTAGCACTTGCTCTACTAAACCAGCAGGGCATAGGTTTGAAGGCCATGCAGCAACTCCTTGAAGCTCAGCAGGAGTACTATTTCTTATAACATTAGGATTACCAATGCATTCTGATGCACCACCCTCAGCTCTTATTAAAGTATCTAATAAAATAGCATTAGCCATACCAAAGATACCAACGGTATCTTCAGTTTCAATAGACCATTTATCCATTGTAATTATAAGATTATTAATTGGTTCAAGAACAACACCTAAAGATTCATTGTCGCCAAGTTCTGGTTGCAGCCCTGGATTTCCTTCAGTAACTCTTTGCATAGAATAATTATCCATATCAATTCCTGATGCATATTGCAGAAGCGCATCATTTGTTGATGAGCTTCTTCCTAAAAATCCTTCATTAACAAGTATTAATGATGGAGCTCTAAAGGTTTGAGATATTGAATATCTCAATTTAACTTGATCTATAGGCTGCCAACCAAGTGCAAATTTTCCTACAGTTGCATCACCGTAATCATTTGAATCCTCATACCTTACAGCTATTTGTGCATCAATATTTTCATATAACGGTAAAGCTAATTCTGTGAATAAAGACTTAGTTATTCTTGATCCACTTGAATTTGGTGTGGCGCTAGAATTAACAACATCCGATATTATTGGGAATGTTTCACCAGTTTTTGGACCAACAGGAACTGTATAAGTTATCAACCCACTAATCCTTGGATCTCTTATATCCTGATAACTTTCTTTTCTTATCTCACCACCAATTAACATTGCAGCGGAACCACCAGGCATTTCAAAAACATCGTTATTAGACATTTTGAAATCCCACATATACATACTTGTTGAATTTTCTCTCACAATTGTAATTGTGAATGGATCTTCACTCGAACAACCATTTCCACCACAAAATGGGTTATATGCATCTGAGGTTGATAAAGCAAGTGATTGATTTAATAAAGTCATAGATTGGCGACCAGTATTATTTTGCTTAGATTTAGCTTGAGACCATAGGATTGCAGTATCCCAATCCCAGTTTCCTGTCGAACCTCTAAAACCTTGTAAAAATCTCAATGTAGTTCTATGAGAATCATATCCCCTTGGAGTATTGAATCTATGGTACGCTTTCCATAGTCCTAAACCAACATTTTCAGCATCAACAAACTTTTTTCCATTTCCATTAACCAACTGATTCAACCAATAGTTTGAAGCAGGTATTAAAAATGGTTGAGTACATGAGCCAGTTTTTCCACAACTTCCTGCACCAATAGTTGTACCAGCAAAAAGTTGCTGTGTTGCTAATGAGTTATACATTCCAATTTCTGAATATGCTTCAATACCACTATCAAGCTCAGTATTAACAAAAACAAATAGATTATTTCTTTCTAATTCTGGACGCATCCATCTTGTTTCATTATATTTTGCTCTGTAAGGATCCCAACCTGATCCAGATGTGTAGTAATCAACAACACATGTATCACCACCTGTTCCGGTATACAAATCATCTTTTGAAGTTGATGAACATCTTGGATCAGTAGAGGGGAAAGTTGTAAAGAGGTTAGATCCGTTATACCAAATACCATATTGAGAGGCTTGGTTAGTATTTCTCCATGAAGTATCATCCCAAGCAGTTCCTGTAAATTCACCTAAACCTGGTGATACTCTAGCATCAGCCGCTAACCACTTAGGGTCTTCAAAACCTTTTATCGGATCTCTACTATATGTATCAAAATATACATTAATATTTGTATTATCAAAATCTTTACCCCATTGGATGCTAACTTTATTATCTTGTGCTTGATATGCGTCATAAGCACTGGCTTTAAATCTTACATTCAAGCCAACAAAGTCTGTTTTTAAAACTGTATTAACAACACCTGCTAAAGCATCAGCTCCATATATAGCAGATGCACCATCTCTTAAAATCTCAACTCTTTCTGCGCCATATACTGGAACAGCATTTGAATTAACAGTCATTACAGGCATTGACCCACCCAGAATTGGTTCTGTTTGATACCCTGGAGATGTAATTAATCTTCTACCATTTAGTAATACCAATGTATTACCCGTTCCAATATCCCTTAAGTTAAAAGCACCGACATCTCCTCTAGAAGCGTTATATCCACCACTAAACTCGTTTTGGTTAAAAGTATTTTGTCCTAGCTCAGCAATGTTATCCAATAATTCATCACCGGAATCTATGCCCAAGGCATCCATATCATCTGCAGATATTACAGAAACTGGTAATGCTCCAGTAATCTTTGCACCCTTAATTTGTGAACCAATGACTACAACCTCTTCGACATCGGATGATGATTCATCAGCCTCTTGAGCAAAAACGCCCAAAGATATAACCATTGGAAATACTAGTAAAAATTTTTTGAACATAATTCAATCCCCTATTTATTTTTAAAACTACAATAAGTATATAGTCCCAACACTTTTCTTGTCTACAATAAATCATATTTTTATATTACTATATGTATAACTCATAGTTATGTATTAAAAAAATACAATATACTGATTATTAGAATATTTAGGAGCGAAGATGTTATCTGCAAAACAAATAGAAATTTTTTATGAAGTATACAAACATGCCTCAATGACTGCTGCTGCTCAAAGCCTAGAAATATCCCAACCATCTATAAGTAAAACACTCGGTGTGATTGAGAAGAACCTTAATTTCAAGCTGTTTTTAAGAAAAGGTAAAAAGCTAGTTCCAACGCATGAAGCAGATGATCTTTTTGAGCATGCCTCTGTTGTCCATAGTCAGCTTAAGAGCTTTAATGCGATTGCTAATACTTACAAAACTAGATCAGTAGATTTTATTAATATTGGTACAACCCCGTCTTTGGCTGAAAGCATAATTCCAAAAATTATTGAAAGTTACAATAAAATAAAACCAGAAGTGAAATTTAATCTTATTAACCTGAATAGCATAGATTTAATAGAAGATAGGTATAAACCTGATATAGACCTCACAATATGTTTTAATTCTAAAAATCAGCCTATTTCTAGATCAACTGTTATAAAAGAAGGCAACCATAGCCTAGTTTCACCCTTAAAGTATTCTATTGCTGATGAAATATACTTAAACGACATAGCCCATTTCCCCTTTGTAGAGATTACTAATTTGCTATCATTTTATGAAGAGTCGAGTATTTCAAATTACCTAAAAAATAATGTAATTAACATGAACACATTTGTAAAAACGGATTCTTATAGCTCGGCTTTGTCTATTGTTCACAATGGAATGGCAATATCAATACTAGATGATAATAGTATTGCCAAGGCAAATCTAAAAAAAGTTAAAATCTCAAAAATATTAGATAAAGAATTTAAATACAGGATCAGTGCGATTAAAAAAGATATTGTCCGATTTGAATGTAATGAGTTTTTTAATTATCTTAGTGAATATAATCAATAAGATTATTGATTCTTGCAATGACCTCTTCTTTATTAAACAGATACAAGGTCGTTCCCAGTGATGGTGAGTTAGTGGATCCCGTTAAAGCTATTCTAATAGGTTGATTGACTTTGGGAACTGGCAGATTATTTTCTTCTCTATACTTAAGCAAAAGATTATCAAGCGATGACTCATCCCATGTCTCTAAGTCATGAATTCTTTTCTTAAGATCGACTAAAACCTTATCAGAGTTACCGATAAATTTATCTATAGCCTTTTGGTTATATGTCTTTACATCATCAAAATAACATAACAGATTTGCAGCAACGCCTTTAAGAGTTGTAGCTGAAGATCTCATTGCCTCAATTAAAAGATCTTTTTTAGAATGAGTATTTAGATCTATATTAATCTCATCAATAAATGGACGAATAGCAATTAAGAAATCTTCATGAGATAAATTCGCCATGTGTTGCCCGTTTAAATATTCAAGTTTTGTAATATCAAAGATTGCGCCAGCTTTTTGAACTTCAGTTATTTCAAAATCTTTTATTAAATCTTTTAAATAAAACACTTCGTTCTCTCCTTTCGACCAGCCCAGTCTTGCTAGAGTATTTAGAATTGCTGAATCAAGATAACCCGCCTCTTTATATTCTTCAAGACTCGTTGCAGCATGTCTTTTGGAAAGTCTTTTCTTATCAGATCCCAACACCAATGGTAAGTGAGCATATTCAAGCTCTGGATATCCCAAGGCTTTTTGAATATGTATTTGTCTTGGTGTGTTGCTAATATGATCCTCACCTCTTATGACAGTTGTAACGCCTTGCTCATAATCATCAACTACATTACATAAATGATAGGTTGGGCTTTCATCACTTCTCAGAATAATTAAGTCATCTAGTTCTATATTTCTAAAAACAATATCTCCCCTAACAAAATCTTTAACTGTAATCTCTCCATCGATAGGTGTTTTGAGTCTTAAAACAGTGTCATTAGATTTTATTAAATTAAGATTTCTACACTTACCATCATATTGAGGCTTTTGTCCTTTGGACTGTTGCTCTTCTCTCATCTTGTTAAGCCTTTCAACAGAACAGTTGCAGTAATATGCTTGATCTGAATCAATAATTTTTTGCGCAGCTTTACGATATATTTCTCCTCTTTCAGATTGATTTATAGGATCTAGATCTGGTATCAATCCTATTGAATTCAAGCTATCTAATATATTTTTTTCAAACTCCTTGGTTGATCTTTCTCTATCAGTATCTTCGATACGTACCAAAAATAACCCATCAAATTTTTTTGCATACACATAATTAAATAAAGCTGTTCTTACGCCCCCAATATGAAGAGTTCCTGTAGGGCTTGGTGCAAATCTTGTAATAACTTTTTTCAATGGACTTCTCTCCATAATGTTTTAATAGAATTCCTTTCTTCGATATCTTGAAGTCTTAATTCATGCTCTTTTAAATCCTGTTTATTAGCCTTAATTAACTTCAATTCAAGGCCATCCTTTGATATATCATTCTTAGTATCTCTATTTAATCCATTTAAATTCATTGTATTAGAACTAAATTCAAATTTACTTTGTCCACCTGTAAGCATCATGTAAACGTCAGCGAGAATATTTGCATCAAGTAACGCGCCATGAAATGTTCTATCATAGTTTGAAATTTCAAAGCGGTTTGCAAGTGCATCTAATGAATTTCTTTGACCAGGAAACTTATCTTTTGCAATTGCCAAAGAATCTTCTATTTCACATATATCTTGCAACATAGGATATTTAGAAGATGCTAATTTTAGTTCGTTATTTAAGAAACCTATATCAAAATCAGCATTGTGAATTACCAGGGTTGAGCCATCGACAAATTCTAAGAATTCTTCTGCGATTTCATCAAAGGAAGGTTTGTCTAATAAATCTTCATTCATAATTCCATGAACTTTTGATGCTTCTTCATCTATCAATCGTGATGGGTTTAAATAAGTATGGAAGTGCTCATCAGATTTTTTTCTATCATTCATTAAGACAGCACCTATTTCAATAACTCTATGGCCTTGTAAAACCTCCAATCCAGTTGTTTCCGTATCTAAAATAATATATTTTTTTGCCATATTTAAAGTGTATCTATTCCTTTATTTGCTAATTGATCTGCTATTTCATTTTTTGCATGACCGGAATGACCTTTCACCCAGTGCCATCTTACATCATGTCTATCCTGATACTTATCCAATTCAATCCACAACTCTTTATTTTTTACATTCTTTTTTGCAGCATTCTTCCAGTTATTCTTTTTCCAATTACTGATCCATAAAGTAATGCCCTGCATGACATATTTCGAGTCCGTAGTTAAATTAACAATACAGGGCTCTGAAAGAGCCTTTAAACCCTCTATTGCCGCCTGTAATTCCATTTGATTATTTGTTGTTACCTGCATTCCACCAAAAAGTTCTTTATTAACATTTTCATGCTCAATAAGAACTCCCCAACCTCCTGGACCAGGATTACCTCTGCAGGCTCCATCGGTATAAATATTTACTGTTTTCATAAATTTAACTTAGAATTCCCATATGGTTAAGATTGAGTCGATTGAAGCATTTACAGATAATTATATTTGGTTAGTGACAACTAATGAAGGGTCAATAGTAATTGATCCTGGTGAAAGCTCTAATATTATTAATCTCATGCATAAAAATCAATTAGATTTAAAGGCAATACTTGTTACTCATCATCACTTTGATCATACTGGCGGAATCGAAGAAATAATTTCCCATTGTCCAGTTGATGTTTTTGGTCCATTTAATAACATTCAAACAATTAGAAAAAAGTTAAAAGGTGGCGACAGATTAAATGTCATAGGCATTGAGTTTGAAATAATTGAAATACCTGGTCACACGCTTGATCATATTGCCTTTTACTCTGAAAATAATGGGAGACCAATATTGTTTTGTGGCGATACTTTGTTTGCTGCTGGGTGTGGAAGAGTTTTTGAAGGCACATACGAGCAAATGTTTGAATCATTAATTAAATTAAAAAATCTACCGACTAACACTAATATTTATTGTGGTCATGAATACACTCTTTCCAATCTAAGCTTTGCAAAAGAAGTTGAACCATTTAATAAGGACATACTTTCAAGATATAATAAAGTTTTAAAACTGAGAGAAAAAGGAATACCATCAGTACCTTCCACATTGTCTACTGAGCTTAAAACAAATCCTTTTTTAAGGTGTGATAATAAAGAAGTTCAAGAGAACATTTCTTCTAAATTTAAAATAACAAAAGAAAATAAGGAAATTTTTAAAGCTCTAAGATCATGGAAAGACAATTTTTAATTTCTTTATTACTTTTATTTTTAATTGTTGGCTGCGAGACAACTCCAGTTATAACTATAAAAAATAATTCTGAATGTATCACTACTTATAGTGATAACGAATGTATTACAAGTTCTGAAGAATCTCTAGTAGTTTTTAAACCACTGCCTTCTGATGTATGGGAATACATGATATTTAATTCGGACTATGAAAAAGATTTTATTCTAGATCAAAAAACTTTATCTTACATAAATAGACATATTCAAGATCTAGAAAAATTTAATGACTATCTCAACAAATCATATTATTTTATTTACTATGTCATACAAGAATTAGAGGCTGCGAATCTTCCTGTCGAGTTAGCGTTAATTCCATTTATAGAAAGCAATTATGATCCTTTTTCAATTTCACCTTCAGGTGCTGTGGGTTTGTGGCAATTTATGCCCAAAACTGGAAGAATATTTAATCTTGAAAAATCATGGTGGAGTGAAGATAGGCATGATCCTTTTAGGTCAACACATGCTGCAATAGGATATTTCAAATATTTGTTTGAAAGATTTGATAATGATATTTATTTGGCATTAGCTGCATATAACGCAGGCCCTACATATTTAGATAGACAGATAAAAAAAAATTATCGAAGAGGGATGGATGCTGATTTTTGGTCACTATCGTTAAACAGCCAGGTCACAGAGTATATTCCGAAATATGTTGCCTTAAGAGAAGTAGTTTTTAATTCAGAAAAATATAACGTCAATCTTCCTTTTGTCCCAGTTGAATCTGTAGTTCAAAAAATTGAAATTCCAGGACAAGTTGAGATATTAACATTAAGTGAATATCTAGACATAAAACCAGAGTTAATCTATAAGTTGAATGCTGGTTATACAAAATGGGCATCTGCTCCAAAGGATAAAAGTATCTTTTATGTCCCAATAGAAAAAACATTTCTTCTAGATAGTCCAGATAGTCCTTTTGAAAATGTTAATCAAATAAATTGGATATCGCATGTTGTTGTTTCTGGAGATAGTTTATGGAAATTAGCCAAAAAATACGATACTGAATTAAAAATAATTAAGGAAATTAATTACATTGATAGTGATTTACTATCAATAAATGACACTCTACTAATTCCTCTTAGTAAATCAAAATCAAATAATTTTATACCTTACGAAATGCATATTGTTTCTGAAGGAGATACTTTGTGGGACCTTTCAAAAAAATATAATATAGATATAGAAGACCTAATAAGAATGAACTCTCTTAATAAAGATTCATATCTACAACTTGGCCAGCAGCTAACTATTGGCAATAAAAACATTCATCGTAATATTGAGTCAAAAAAAAGAACTATCCTTTACTCAGTCAAGCAAGGTGATAATTTATATAAAATATCTGATCTTTTTGATGTGACTGTTGAGAGTATTAAAGAAATAAACGATTTTGAAACATCAGACCTTATGCCGGGCCAAATCATAAAAATTGCAATAAGAGCTTTTTAATTATCGGTTGTCTTTGGGTCAAGAGCGTCTCTTAAGCCATCACCAAAAAAATTCAATGCAAACAGAGTTATCGTAAAAGTTAGGCCAGGATAAATAAGAAGCCAACTATATTCTTCCATTGATTCAACACCATCTTTTATAAGAGTTCCCCAGCTGCTCATAGGAGGTTGAATTCCTAGCCCTAAAAAACTTAAAAAACCCTCTAGAAGCATTACTTGAGGAATTGTTAAAGTTGCATAAACCGCTATTGGACCCAGTATATTAGGCAGTAAGTGTTTTCTAAACATAGAAAAATTACTCACACCCATTGCTTTAGCAGCCATTACAAACTCTTGATTTTTTAAGCCAATGACCTGACCTCTAACAATTCTTGCCATTGTTAGCCACTCAACTGCACCAATAGCCCCAAAAAGTAGCCATAAATTTCTACCAAATATAACCATTAATAGAATAATGAATATAATAAATGGAAGACCGTATAACACATCGACAATCCTCATCATAACCGAATCTACTTTTCCCCCAGCATATCCAGCAATAATGCCCCATGAAACGCCAATTACTAAGGCAACACCTGTAGCAACAAAACCAACTAGTAAAGAAATTCTTGCTCCATATAGAATTCTACTTAATAAATCTCTCCCCAAGACATCTGTACCAAGTATATGAGCAGCAGATGGTGGAGATGCCCCTAACTCTAAATTCTGGAATGAGTATGAATAAGGAGCTATCCATGGAGCTAATGCTGCACATAAAATTAATATGAATAAAATAAAAGCTCCAAACATCGCAGCTTTATTTCGAGTTAGTCTGTATATTGCATCAGACCATAGAGTTGAACTTTTGCTCATGAGTTATCTCTTGATCTGGGATTTAACCACATAGCTGCTAGGTCAGATAATAAGTTGAAAAATACAATCATTGCAGAAAAGAATATTGTTGTCCCCAATATCATTGTGTAGTCTCTGTTAAATGCTGCTTCAACATAAAATCTTCCTAATCCAGGTATTTGAAAAATTGTTTCTACAACAAAAGAACCTGCTAGAAGACCTGCTATAGCAGGACCTAAAAAAGATACAACAGGAATTAATCCGCCTTGCATTGCATGCTTAATTACTACGTTACTTTCAGTTAAACCCTTTGCTCTAGCTGTTCTAATAAAATCTTGATTTAAAACTTCTAACATACCTCCCCTACTCAGTCTTGCTATATAAGCTGCGTAGGCAAAACCCAATGTAATTGATGGCAAAATTTTGTCACCTGGTAGTTGACCCCAGCCTGAAACAGGGAGAATTTCAAGATTAATTCCAAATATTAATACCAGTAGTGGTCCCATTAAAAAAGTTGGAACACAAATACCAATCATAGCTATGGCCATTGGAATAAAATCTAGATAAGTGTTTCTCTTAAGGGCAGCTAGAACTCCTGATGAAACTCCAATTAATAAAGCAATTAAAATTGCATAAAAAGCTAACTCAAATGTAACTGGCAGTCCCGTTGCAATCATTTCAGAAACCGACCTTCCTGGAAATCTAAAAGATGGTCCAAAGTCACCCTTTAAAATACCTGTCATATAATCAACATACTGCTCCCACTCAGAAGCATTAAGATTATAGGCCTCATTTAGATTTTTTAAGACCTGAGGTGAAACCGCCTTGTCTGCATCAAAAGGACCGCCTGGAGCTAGTTTGACTAAAAAAAATGTTAGGCTGGCAACTGCTAGTAAAACTGGTATAGCTAGTAATAATCTTTTAAAAAATATACTTATCACAGAGTCTTATTCTCTTTCTAAATAAATAAATTTTGGGTGATGATGGTCTAAGATATGAGGGTTATACCCTTTAACATCCGATGATAATTGATAATTTCTTACATAAGTATACAGAGGAATTATTGGCATGTTCTCTATAAGGATCTTTTCTGCTTCATTTAGTAACTTATACCTTTCAGTTTGATCATTGGTTGAGTTAGCTTTTGCAACTAATGAGTCATATGCTGCATTTTCCCAACCTGTTTTATTATTGCCTCTGTTTGGTCTCATTAGATCTAAAAATGTATTTGGGTCTTCATAATCACCAATCCATCCAGCTCTAGAAACTTGAAAATCTCCTACCATTTCCCTACTTAAATATACTTTCCAATCTTGATTAACTAATTCAACACTAATACCTAAGTTTTGTTGCCACATCTGCTGAATTGCCAAAGCAACTTTTCTATGATCTTCATTTGTATTAAATAAGATTTCTAGTTTAGGGAATGCGTTGTTATCAGAATAACCAGCTTCATTAAGTAATTGTTTAGCAAGTTCTGGATCAAATGCTATGGAGGTTTCAGGCTGATATCCATTAGAGCCAGGTGGAGTAAATGAATATGCTGGGATTTGACCGCATTTTGTAACCTTATCAACCAAAAGTTTTCTATCTATTGAGTAAGCAAGTGCTTTTCTAACTCTAACATCCTTTAAAACAGAATTATTAGTATTCAGTCTATAGAAATATGTGCCCATATACGGATCTATTCTTAAGTCTGGATTATTTTCTTCTATATAGATTGGACACTTTTGAGAAGGTAATGTGCTTGTGACATGAAGCTGACCAGCCCTAAACATTCTATCTTCTGTCATAACATTTGAAACAGGATAGTAATGAATTTGATTTAATTTTACGTTAGAAGCATCCCAATAATTTGGATTTTTTTCTACAATAATCTTATTATTTAATTCCCAAGATTTTAAATTGAATGCTCCATTACAAACAAAATTTCCCGGTCTAGTCCATTGACCATTTCTATCGTCTATTGAACCGTGTTCTAAAACAGTATCTTTATGAACTGGCCATGTGCTGTAGTGACTTAGCATCCCAATAAAAAATGGAGTTGGAGCTTTTAAACTTACTTTAAGGGTATATTTATTTAATGCTTTTACACCAACTTCACTAAAATCATTAATTTCTCCAGCATGATACTCTGCGGCGCCTACTAGGTAATAAAGCATGTCTGGGTATTGGGACCCTAAACTTGCTGTTAGAATTCTTTGCCATGACCATACAAAGTCCTCGGCAGTAACATCATCCCCGTTAGACCATTTAGCATTCTTTCTTAAATTAAAAATATACTCCATACCATCTTCACTGATCTGCCATGATTCCGCAGCACCAGGTAAATTACCATCGCCAAAAGGATTGGGTATTGTTAAGCCTTCACATAAGGAGATAAGTATGTGATGTTCTGGAACCCCTGTAACAATATGTGGATCAATTCCTTGGGGCTCAGAGCCATTGCCAAAGTGAAAAATTTGCTTTTCTAGACCATCATCTACAGGTGTAATATTTGAAGAGCAACTAATTAAAAATAATAATGTTAGAAGAGGTAAATATTTCATTTTATAAAATAATATTACTTGTTAAGTTAACTTTGGCTGTATCATACAATTCTATACTTATTATGTCTGTTAGATTTTTTGATACTCTGTTTTCTGAGAAGACTTTATATTGATCATATAATTCCTTAATAGAATCTTGATTGGGTTCACTGAAATTTAATACATCAATGAAATATTTATCTCCATTGAATGCATCAAGGGTTACCGAGTTACCAGGCAAAATATTGAAAATTTCTGATACAACTTCCTTAGGAAGCAATGATGAATATCTTGTAATATCTATAAAAGATTCTTGTGAAATAAAGTCATAAACATTTAAGAAACTAGAAAGAGAGTTTTCTTCTTTAGCTGATGTCAATTCAGATATTAAAAGATTCATTTTTTCATTTGTTTTTTGTTCAGATAAATTTTCATTAACTTTATTCATAACTATATTTAATTCTTGAAGGGATGGCTCAATAATGTCCACTATCTGCATAACAACAATTGAATCCCCAGAATTAAAAATATTAGGTATATTTAGCGAAGACTCAGGAGAAAAAATAAAGTTTCTAATGTTTGGGTCGTTAAATTCAAAATCAAAATTATTTTGAGAAAGATCTTTTTTATCAAGTAAATTCTTTGAAAGAGAGGCACTAATTGTATCTATATCACTTCCAGAAAAAATCATTTCATCAATAATTTCATACTCATCATTCATAAGTGCCATAGATTCTGAATTGATTAGCTCTTGAAGAATTGATTCCTTCATCTGCTCCATAGACATGGCTTCGAATTTATTGAGTTCTGTAATTTTTAGTATATGAAATGTCTCATCAAGCTCAACAATCTCACTAATATCATTTAAGTTCATATTTTCTAAGGCGACTGCAAAGTCTTCAGGGAAAATCTCAGCATCAAAATACTCTAAATCACCGCCATTATCTCTTGAGACAATATCTTCACTAAATTCTTTAACAATATTGGTAAAAGTTTCACCGCTATTAAGTTTAATCATTGCTTCATTTATTACATTAAAGGCTTCTTCGGTTGATGGGTAATTATTCTTATCAACCATGATATGTGAAAATCTAATTTCATTTCTATTATCAGCTTGTTGAAGATATTCTTTGTAAGAATTTGCAATAAAGTTATCCGGTACCTCTACAAGCTTGTTGTAGTCATCTGATTTTAAAACAAAATATTTTATTGACCTTTTTTCTTCAGAAAAAAATAGAATTTCATTGTCCTTATAAAAATCTATAATTTCTTCTTCAGAATTTTCAATCTGCTGTTTTAATAAATCAAAATCAACTTTTATAAAATTAATGTCAGCTGTCTTTTCTAGTATTTCAGCAAGCTCTTGAACTTCGGATTGAGTTACAAATCCAGAAGAGGCCAGTGAACTTCTAAAAATTTCAGAGGCCATAATATCGGACATTAAATTAATATATGATTCTTTGGTATGTCCAGAAGCATTGATTTGTGCCTCATAAATATCTTCATCAAATAAGCCGTCTAAATGGAAGGTAGGGTTTTTAATAATTGCAATTTTTGCTTGTCTTTTTATATCATCATTTATGAAACCAAGTGATCTAGCTTGGGATAATAAAACTTTTTGAGATATTAATTCTTGTTTGATTTGATCAAATTGTATTTCTTGGTCTAGTTGAGATAAATCAAAGTCATCTCCATATACTCTTTTAAGCCTGTCTTCTGCAATATTTGCAGCAATCTGCCAGTCAGCTTCAGATACATCCTCGCCATTTACAGAACCTAGTGAGGTTTGAAAGGTCGAGCCAAGAGAGGAGGTTCCTAAAAAAACGAATGGTAAAGTACATGCTGCAATTACAATAAATAATCTTGGGCCTGTTAAAAAATTTCTTAGTGATTCCATCATAGTATTTCCATTATAAATAAAAAAAGGGTGCGGAAGCACCCTTTTTTAAAGTTAATAAAAACTTAGCTGTTTTTAACCTTATCTTTAAGGCCTTTACCAGCCTTAAAGCCAGGAACTTTGGAAGCAGCAATATGCATTGATGCGCCTGTTTGAGGATTTCTACCCTCTCTAGCAGCTCTATGCCTTACTGAAAATGTTCCAAAACCTACTAGTGATACTGAATCACCATTACCTAAAGCATCGCCTATACCACCTAAAACTGCATCAACAGCTCTGCCTGCTGAGGCTTTAGAAATATCTGCGTCACCTGCAACTGCATCAATCAAATCTGATTTATTCATATTAAATACTCCTCTGTATAAATTTATTTATATAAATACCCTTCTATGAAAAGCTTTTTATACCTAAAAGTCAAGCAAATAAAGGGTTTTAATGAGCTTGTTTATTTTCAGTCTTACCTTTTTTTAACCTTGATGTTTTGCTTTTCATATTTATTGTAGTTTTATTAAGAGGTGTCGGTTCGCTAACTAAAGCATGTGAGATAACTTCATCAACCCACTCGACTGGAATAATATTTAAAGATTTAAGAATTTGGTCAGGAATCTCTTGAAGATCTGGCTCGTTTTCTTTAGGAATAATAACATTTTTTATTCCACCTCTTTTTGCAGCTAGTAATTTCTCTTTAAGGCCGCCAATTTTTAATATTTGCCCTCTAAGTGTAATTTCCCCTGTCATTGCAGTATCAGATCTTACAGCAATACCAGTAAAAATCGATATTAAAGAAATGGCCATAGCCCCACCAGCACTTGGTCCATCTTTTGGTGTTGCGCCTTCAGGTACATGGATATGTACATCAAATTTTTCATAGAAATCTGGCTTAATGCCCAGGGAACTCGCACGAGACCTTACTACTGTCAATGCGGCTTGTATAGATTCTTGCATTACATCACCAAGTGAGCCAGTTTTAATAATTCTTCCTTTGCCATCAACATGGGATGCCTCAATTGTTAAGAGCTCTCCACCAACTTCAGTCCATGCAAGACCAGTTACCTGACCGATAGCATCATCTTTTTCAGCTATTCCATATTTAAATTTCTTAACACCAGAAAATTTTTCAATATTTTTATTTGTAATGTTTGTTGGCTTGCTAATGCCTTTTTTTGTAATAAGTCTGTCTTTGACTACTTTTCTTAGAATCTTTGCAATTTGTCTTTCAAGACCTCTAACACCAGCCTCTCTTGTGTAATATCTTATTAATGAAAGTATTACCTCTTTATTTAGATTAATCTCTTTTTCTTTTAATCCATTTCTTTCCATCTGTTTTGGTAAAAGATATTTTGAAGCTATATTAAGTTTTTCATCCTCTATATAACCAGGGATTCTTATAATCTCCATTCTGTCTAAAAGAGGCGTAGGAATGTTTAGGCTGTTTGCGGTACATACAAACATAACTTCTGATAGGTCATAGTCAACTTCTAAATAATGATCGCTAAAAGTATTATTTTGTTCTGGATCTAAGACCTCCAAAAGAGCAGATGCAGGATCTCCTCTGTGATCCATGCCTATCTTATCGATTTCGTCTAGTAAGAAGAGTGGATTTTTGACACCAACTTTAGAAAGCTTCTGAACTATTTTGCCTGGCATAGAACCAATATAAGTTCTTCTATGCCCCCTAATCTCTGATTCATCTCTGACCCCACCTAGTGACATTCTTACAAATTTTCTATTTGTAGCTCTAGCAATTGATTCGCCTAGAGATGTCTTACCAACACCAGGAGGACCCACCAAGCACAAAACTGGAGCTTTCATGGTTTTCACTCTTTTTTGTACTGCAAGGTATTCAATAATTCTTTCTTTAACTTCCTCTAGGCCGTAATGATCCTCTTCTAGGATGTCTAAAGAAGCCTGAATATCTGTTTTTACCTTGGATCTTTTTTTCCATGGAACCTCAACCAAACAATCTAAATATGATCTAACCACTGAAGCTTCAGCAGATGACGGTGACATATGTTTAAATTTTGTTAACTCACTCTTAGCTTTCTTTAAGGCATCTTTTGGCATACCTACTGTATTAATTTTTTCTTCAAGCGCCTCTAACTCATCGCCCTCTTCTCCAATTTCACCAAGCTCTTTTTGAGCAGCTTTAATTTGCTCATTCAGATAATATTCTCTTTGAGATTTTTCCATTTGTTTTTTTACACGCTCTCTAATTTTCTTTTCTACGTCAACAACATCAAGCTGTGATTCAATAAACATTAGTACTTTTTCAGATCTCTCTTTAAGGTCTGCTATTGATAAAATTTCTTGTTTTTTTGAAGTTTCTATTGGGAGATGACCCGTTATAGTATCTATAAGCTTTGAAAGATCGTCTAATGAGTCTATTGTGGATACTATTTCAGGAGGGATTCTTTTTGTAATACCAATATAATCTTCAAATTTGGCCTTTATAAATCTAACAAGGTTTGAGGCATCCGCCTCTTTGAGCGGGATGTCATCAATAGAAATAACTCTAGCAAGATCATATGTATCTTTTCCAATTAGCTCTCCTATAGAACACCTTTTATGGCCCTCGACAAGGACCTTCATTGTTCCATCGGGCAGCTTAATAAGTTGAAGTAAATTACTTATTGATGCACTTTTATATAAATCTTCAAATTTGGGGTCTTCAATCTCAGGATCAAGCTGACTTACTAAAACAAGCTTTTTGTTTGCTGACATCGCAACATTCAAAGCCTCAATTGATTTTGGTCTGCCAACAAATAAAGTTGTTACTATTCCAGGAAAAACAACAACATCTCTTAGGGGAATTAATGGTAGGTCTAATTTTATCTCTTTCATATATCCAATATAGGGATTGTTATGAAAATATCAATTGGCAGAAGATTTTTTTCTTGGAGTTTTAAGTAATTTGATTGGTTCAGATTTAGAAATAACAGTATTTTCATCAATAATAACTTTTTCAAGTTCAGTATTGGGCAATTCAAACATAGTTTCCATAAGAATATCTTCCATAATCGAACGAAGTCCTCTTGCACCAGTTTTTCTTTTAATAGCCTGTCTAGCAATTTCAACAAGAGCTTCATCTCTAAAATTTAATTCTACATTATCTATTTCAAACAAATGTTTGTATTGATTAACTAATGCATTTTTTGGCTCTTTCAAAATTCTGACCAATGCATGTTCATCTAATTCATGAAGGTTTGATATTACAGGAAGTCTTCCAACAAATTCTGGAATTAAACCATATTTAACTAGATCTTCAGGTTCAAGATTATCAACACCGGAAGATATAGATTGAACGTTTGATGTTTTGGTGACTTCAGCCCCAAATCCAATACCACTATTAGAATTCCTTTGATCAATAACTTTATCAAGTCCTGAAAATGCTCCACCACAAATAAATAATATATTAGATGTATCAATCTGAATAAATTCTTGTTGCGGATGCTTTCTACCTCCTTGAGGAGGTATAGATGCTACAGTGCCCTCTATAAGCTTAAGAAGAGCTTGTTGAACACCTTCGCCAGATACATCTCTTGTAATAGAAGGGTTATCTGACTTCCTAGCAATTTTATCTATTTCATCTATGTAAACGATGCCAAGCTGAGCTTTTTCTGGGTCATAATCAGATTTTTGTAATAGTTTTTGGATTATATTTTCAACATCCTCTCCTACATAACCAGCCTCAGTTAATGTAGTTGCATCAGCTATTGTAAAAGGAACATTTAATATTTTTGCTAAAGTTTGAGCTAATAAAGTTTTACCACTGCCTGTAGGGCCTAATAATAAAACATTGCTTTTTTGTAGCTCAACACCATCTTTTAAATCATTTTTTTTGAGTCTTTTGTAATGGTTGTATACAGCTACGGAAAGAACTTTTTTAGCTTTTTCTTGACCAATAACATACTCATCAAGCTTCTGAAAAATTTCAAGAGGTGAAGGAAGCTCTTCCAAAGAAATATCTTCTTCACTTTTAATTTCTTCCTCAATAATGTCATTGCACAAGTCTACGCATTCGTTACATATGTATACACTTGGTCCAGCTATTAACTTTTTCACATCATCTTGAACTTTTCCACAAAATGAACAATTTAATTTATCAGCTGAGGTGTCATTTGGCATTAGATTTGTCTCTGCGATTTAGAACACTATCAACAAGGCCATATTTTATGGCAGATGATGCGTCTAAGAAGTTATCTCGGTCAGTATCTTTCTCTATTTTCTTTATCGACTGGCCTGTATGTTTTGCAAGAATATCATTCACAACTTTTTTCATATGAAGTATTTCTTTTGCATGTATTTCAAAATCTGATGCCTGACCTTGAAATCCGCCAAGAGGTTGATGAATCATAATTCTTGAGTTGGGTAAAGCAAATCTTTTACCTTTATCTCCACCGGCTAATAATATTGCTCCCATACTAGCTGCTTGACCGATACATAATGTTGAAATTGATGGCGCCACAAATTGCATGGTGTCATATATTGCTAAACCTGCAGAAATACTACCACCAGGTGAATTTATATAAATTGAAATGTCCTTATCAGGATTTTCAGATTCTAAAAATAATAGCTGAGCAACAACCAGATTAGACATGTAATCATCCACTGGACCTGAGAGAAATATAACTCTTTCCTTTAAAAGTCTTGAATATATATCAAAGGACCTTTCACCACGAGGTGTTTGCTCGATTACCATAGGTATTAACGCTGACTCTATTTCTTTCATATACATGTATTTATCTATTTGTTAGCTAATTGTGAAAATTCTATCACCTTATCTTTAGATTTGAGGGCTTTTTCTAAATTTTCAATCAATTGCTCTTCTAAAGCAATCATTCTAAATTGCTCAAGTTGCTGGGGCTGGCCTTTAACCCATTGCTTAAATTGTTCAGCATCTTTATATTTTTGTGACTCTTTATCAATAAATGAATCTAATGCTACAGAGTCAGCAGTGATTTCAAAATAATTAATTAACTCCGCAAATAGTAAATCTAGTTTTACTCTTTTTTCAGCATTGTCCATAAAACTCTCTATTGGAAATAAATCATCTCCTGCTTTATCTTCTGTATGGCCTATTCTCATAAGAGCATCTTTTCTCATCAAGTCTGCTTGTTCTTTAACAGTAACTTTAGGTACATTAAAAGAATTGGTTTTTAATAAAGTTTCATAAATAGACTCCTTGGTGAGATCTTTTTCTTGAACTTGAACTTCCTTACCCATTCTTTGAGCTATTTCATCTCTAAAGCCGGTTTCATCTTTTACTTCCATATCGAGTTTTTTAAATAAATCCATATCGATACTAGCTTCATGTAACTCCTGAATATTTTTTAAAGTGATTTGAAATTCAGCCTCGGTACCAGCTAAATCACTTTTAAAATAGTCATCAGGAAAGGTAGCCTTTACAACAAATTCTGAAAGTTCTTTGTTTAGAATACCGTCTTCAAAACCGGGGATCATTGAATTACTTCCAAGAATTAGCTTAAAATCTTTTGCTGAGTTTCCTTCAAACTCTTCATCATTAATTTTACCAACAAAATCAATAATGACTTGATCATCTTTTTTTGTCTTTCTTTCTACGTCTTTCCATTCTCCATACCTTTTAACAATGTCTTTTATTGCTAAATCTATGTCACTCTCAGTAACTGAAATAGAAATTTTTTCATAACTCGTCCATCTGCTTAATTTAGGTTTTATCTCTGGAAAAACTTCGAATGTTGCTGAGTAGGTAATTGGCTTCTTGGGATCTTCACTTTTTAAGTTAACTGTAGGAGCTGATGCTGGTCTAATTTTATTTTCAGTAAGTGCTTGCGGATATGAGCTTTGAATTAATTCATTGACCACATCAGCATGAATGGATTGGCCATATCTTTGTTCTAAAACATCATTTGGAACTTTACCTCTTCTAAAACCATCCAGCTTTGCTTTTCCTTTAATATTTTTTAATTTTGATTGAAATTTCAAATCATACTCTGTGACAGGAATTGATATTGTCAACTCTCTTTCTAGGTCTTTTAATTTTTTTAATTTACTACTCATTTTTTATACCAACGTTAATGGGGCGAGCGATGGGGTTCGAACCCACGGCCTCCGGAGCCACAATCCAGCGCTCTAACCAACTGAGCTACGCCCGCCACGAAACGAAACATTATAGATTAAAAAATAGAATTATTATTATTTTTCAATAGGATTCTTGTAAGTAATACATTATTATTTTTGTTAGGGGGAGATAAATGAGCAGTTTTTTAGATGACACAACAAAGTTTGTAAATAAGGCCTTGCGGTTTAGCGATATATCACCTGGGCTTGCTAAAAAAATAATAACTTGCAATTCAACTTATACAGTTAGATTTGGAGTTAGGCTTAGAGGTGAAATACATACCTTTGAGGGTTGGAGGTCAGTTCATTCAGAACATATGGAACCAACTAAAGGTGGTATAAGGTTTGATGCAGCAACTCATGTTGAAGAGGTTGAGGCGCTTGCTGCTTTGATGTCATATAAAAATGCAATTATTAATGTTCCTTTTGGTGGTTCAAAAGGAGGTTTAAAAATTAATCCAAATGACTGGGACAAATGTGAAATTGAAAAAATTACCAGAAGATTTGCACAAGAGCTAATTAAAAGAGATTTAATTAGTCCCTCTCAGAATGTCCCAGCACCTGATATTGGCACATCTTCAACTGAAATGGCATGGATTGCGGATGAGTATAGAAAAATTAATCCAACTGATATTAACTCTTCCGCTTGTGTTACTGGAAAACCTGCAAACAAAAATGGCCTTGTAGGAAGAGAGGAAGCGACAGGTAGAGGAGTTCAATATATTGTTCGAGAATTTTTCCGCAACCACGACCTTTTAAAATTAATTAAGTTTACTCCAGCCATGAAAGATAAAACTTTTATTATTCAAGGATTAGGTAACGTCGGATATCATGCTGCTAAATTTATTAGTGAGGACAATGAAATCAAATTAATTGGGATTGCCGAACACAATGGCGGAATATTTAATCTTGAAGGTATTGATGTTGATCATGCAAAAAAATATTTTTTAAAACATGAATCATTTAAAGATTATCCTAAAGCTATTTTTATCAAAGATGCTTCGTTGCTGCTTAAAAAACAGTGCGATATATTAATTCCAGCTGCTAGAGAAAATGTTATTACTGAGAAAAATGCAAACGATATAAAGGCAAAATTAATTGTTGAAGCTGCTAATGGTCCAATCACTTACAAAGCACATTCAATACTTAATAAGAAAAAAGTTTTTGTTATTCCAGATATTCTTGCTAACTCTGGAGGGGTTGCAGTTAGTTACTTTGAGTGGGTCAAGAATATAAGGCGTATTAGGTTTGGTAGATTAGAAAAAAGAAAAAATATTATTCAAATGAATAGCCTTATTGAGGCAATTGAATCTATGACAGGCACTTCGATGCCAGCAAAATATAAAAATAGCTTCCTTGAAGGAACTAATGAGATTGATCTTATTAGATCTGGTCTTGATGATATGATGATTGACGGGTTTCAAGAAGTTAAGAAAGAGTTTTTAAATAATGAAAAAATTCCAGACTTCAGAACTGCAGCTTACAAAGTTGCTATAGAGAAAATAGCAATGTCATACGATTCAATAGGCTTATAATTACCTCTCAATCTAATATATCAAAAATTGGAAAATATTCAGGCTTAGACCCCTCCTTCCATACGTCATAATTAATCATAATTTCATTCAACAACTCAGACTCAAGAAAATTATTTAAAAGCCTTTTGACACTATTAATTGAGACCTGCGTATCAAACCATTCAGGATTTGCAATTCTAAATTGTCTAATAAAAGGAAGTATAGAAATGTCTAACTTATTAAGAGATTCTCCAAATATCCATTTTTCATTTGAAATTATTTGATTCAATTCAACTAATATTTCTATACATTGAGAGCGATGCTTGTCACTGTTAACGTTATTATATCTTGTGGCATATTTATACCTGTCTAGATGATATTTAAATTTGTTATCAAAAATATAAATTAATTCTTCTGAAAGATTAACTTCGTTTTGATTTAAATTTCCTTCAAATATATTGTCTTTATTTAGAACCCAGTCAATTATTTCAATACTCTCATCAATAATCTTATCTTCCAATATCAAGACTGGAACCGTACCTTTTGGAGAAACCTTAAGCATATGTTCAGGCTTATTATTTAATCTAATTTCTCTAATTTCACATTTAATATTGGCTAGCTTTATTGCCATTCTTGCTCTCATTGCATATGGACATCTTTTAAATGAATAAAGTATCGGAAGTTTCATTTCTTGCTTTGTTCAACCTCATGTTTTGGTCCAATATGTTTTTGGTTTCTTTTTTTTGCTAAATCAACTTGTTTCTGTCTGCTCAAGTATCTTGTTTTTTGCTCATCAGATGTTGAATCATAGCAATTAGGACATGCCACACCTCTGATATATTTTTTTGATTCTTTATCTTGATCAGTAATAGGCATCCTGCAACCATGGCACATATCATAGGTGCCTTCAGACAAGTCATGCTTCACAGAAACTCTATCATCAAAAACAAAGCATTCGCCTTCCCATAATGAATTTTCCTGACTTATTGATTCAAAATAGTTGAGAATGCCTCCTTTTAAATGGCTGACATTTTTAAATCCATCCTTTAGCATCATGGAAGAGGCTTTTTCGCACCTTATTCCTCCAGTACAAAACATTGCAACATTTTTATTTTTTTTATCGTTATCGGTAAACTTTTGATTTTTTACCCATTCTGGAAATTCTCTAAACTTTACAGTGTTTGGATTGATTGCATTTTTAAATGTCCCTATTGAGTATTCATAATCATTTCTTGTATCAATAAGGATAGTATTCTTGTCAGAAATAAGATTATTCCAATTTTCTGGTTCTATGTAATCACCAACTATTTCATTTGGGTTGATAGATTTATCACCAATCGTTACGATTTCTTTTTTATGTTTAATTTTTAATCTTACAAAGGGGTTAACTTTTGACTGTGATTTTTTGATATCTATCTTAGAAAAACCATCAATGGATTGAATAAATGCTATGGCTTCATCAAGTTTTACCTCTTCTCCAGAAATGGTTCCATTAATACCTTCTTCTCCTACTAAAATAGTTCCATAAATTGAAAGGTTTTTCAGAGTAATTCTTATTTCGTTGTGAAGTTTTTCAGGATCCTTAATGGATGAAAACTTATATAGTGCTGCTACTGAATACATGAATATATTTTACTATAAGAAAATGGCGCGCCTGAAGAGATTCGAACTCCTGACCCACTGCTTAGAAGGCAGTTGCTCTATCCAGCTGAGCTACAGGCGCATGGTCGGGGTAGTAAGATTCGAACTTACGACCACTCGCTCCCAAAGCGAGTGCGCTACCAGACTGCGCTATACCCCGAGGGTGCAAATATTAAAGTTTATCTAAAAAATAAG
>Ga0102811_1000138_pt1 | contig 36277 bp, 34 predicted proteins | sample ColrivemetaGS705_FD_84507 | JGI IMG/M metagenome (GOLD analysis project Ga0102811, IMG submission 84507) | Estuarine microbial communities from the Columbia River estuary - Flood tide ETM metaG S.705 | ecosystem: Environmental > Aquatic > Marine > Intertidal zone > Estuary | place: USA: Columbia... | reverse complement strand
AGTAACAGCATCAGTTGCAGGTAATGTTAAGTCGTTAGTAACATTCATAATGTCCCCTAAACTAATCATATCAGCCGCAGCTTGAGCTTTTTCTAAATCAGTAAACATTGTAACTACTGTAACGTCTGCAGCAGCTCCTTGGAACAATACTAATTCAGTGTGATAAGATACAAATTCAACAGTAACCATTTGTCCAACAAATCCAGCTAATTCACTAGCGTTTGAACGATAGTAAACTTCAACTTTACCACCAGCAGCACCAGTAATAAATACATTGTCAAATGAACCTTCGATTGAAATTGTACCAGTTACAATTGCATTAGTTCCACGAGGTACTAAGTCATATTGTAATGCTTCAACTGTAGTATTTACAGGAGAAGGTACAGCATTTAAACTTGAATTTATAGTAATTTCAGATTTTAAATTGATTTGAGCTAATCCATTATATTCGTCTTTTGCACCAAGAATAGTAATTTCATCTCCAACAACAGCTGGTCCAGCATATTGTTTTGAATAAACAAATATAAAGTCTCCACCTTGTTCAATATAGAATCCATAATAAGCCATTTCATAGATTACACCAGTAACTTGGAATAAATCTCCGTTACTCATTGCTAATACTTCAGCAACAGTACTATTTAAAGGAACAAGAACATCAACTGTAACAGTTTCAGTTAAAGCACCAATTGTAGCAGTACCAGTGAATGTAACAACTGTACTTGTAGCACCAAGTGCAACAAATGTACCATCATTACCTAATACAGTAGCATCACTTGAAGTCCAACCTGTGAATGCAGTCCCATTAGGACCCATAGCTGGTAAAACAATTGATTCTAATGTAATTCCAGGAACATCAGCAGCTAAAGCAGCGATATCAGCAGCAAGTGCTTCATCATCTGGTAAAGTATTAACTACGATTCCAGCTTCTCCACCACCATAAGCAACCATTGGTCCGTTTGTACCATGATCAGTATAATAGAATACAGTAATAGTAACTTCTTTACCAACAACAGCTTCTAAAGCAGTAATTGATTCTGGAGTACTATCGTAATAAACTAATACTTGATCTGTACCATCTACAAGGTAAACATTGTCGTAAGAACCTTGTAATTCAACAGTACCTGTAACTTCATATAACATACCATGAATTAATGCATCACTTGAATCTACAGCAAATAATTCAGCAACTGTAACAACAGTTGGAGTTAATGGATTAGCGTTACCAGTTGATAAACGAGTTTCGCTAGTTACAGAACTTAATTGATATAAAGTATTATAAACAGCATATGCACCTTTTACTTTAATTTCATCACCGATAGCAATATCAGTAAGTGTAGTACCAGGATTATAAATACCTAATGCGTTAGTTCCATCTGATAAGAAGTAACCAGTTTTAAATACACCAGTAACAATACCAGTAAATTCAATTACTTCTCCGATGATTGCAGCGTCATGCATAGCTGCGATTGAAGCGTAAACATTTGCAGGATCTTCAGCTTTAATGCTTACAGGGAAGTCTCTAGTAACTGTTTCAGTTCCTAAAGTCAAAGTTGCTGTAAGAATTACTTCTTGGTTTCCAGCATCGCTTGCAGGTCTAGTTACTTCTGCAGTAGTACCGTTGATTACAACTAAATCAGTATTAGATGATGTCCAAACGATATCGTTTCCAGTTGCAGCTGCAGGTAATTCAAAGTTACCTTCAACATTTCCAGATACAGTAAGTAATATAACGCCAGCAGCGTTAGTTAATATTTCTAAATCAGTTAATTCAGTATTAGCTGATACAGTAACATCAAATGTTTTTGTAAATGACTCACTACCAGAAGTTAATACGGCAGTTAAAGTAACAACAACATTCCCAACAGTTAATGTAGGGTTTGTAACAGTACCATCATTTGCAATGTACATAGGATTACTAGAAGTCCATGCGATTGTTACACCTTCAGATCCTGTAGCTGGTAAAGTCATATCAGAACCAACAATAGAATCAAGTGTTAATGCAGGAACAGCTACCGCTAATTTTTCTAAATCATTTAGGATTGTAGTCGCCTTAACAGTTACAGTGAACTCTTTTTGGAAACTTACTTCACCTATTGTGATTGTAGCAGTAAGTAATACTTGCTGATCTCCTTCAGTTACACTAGGTTGTGTAATAGTTCCGTCAGCAGCAATTAAATCAGGATTTGCAGATACCCAAGTAATTACAGCTCCATTTAATCCTTCGACATCTAAGTCTAAGTCTTCGTCAGTAGTTGTAATTATTTCTAAGTTAGCATGTGCAGCGGTTACTTTTTCAGTATCCGTAAGTCCTTCTGGTTCTGATTTACAACCAACAAGTGTGATTGCGCCTACAAATACCAGTGTTAATACAAGTAATTTTCTTAACATTAATCAATTTCCTCCTTAAATTTTTAGTTAATAATTATATCTTCTAATTTTGAAAGCATCAATTGGTATTGTGAATCATATCTCCCAAGAGGAGCCACAATATCAAAAGTAAGACCTACCGAGAATAAATCTGCAGTTAATTCGCTAATAGCACTAGAATCTCGTCTAATAGAAACAACGTTACCAAATTCGTCTTCAGCAGTTACCGTGAAAGCATCATCATATGAATTTTCATATATACTTAGCACAGTTAAATTCATTACTTTTACTAAACTTCCTATATTATCATCAGATAATTCAGGAATTGTTAAAATTGTTGGTTCAACTACGTTACCCTCACTAAGCACCTCAATATTTGTTCTTGAGAATCCAGTAAGTTGTGCCGAACCTGTTTCTGCATCAGGATAATAAGTTAGTGTCAGTGCGGAAATAATTACTTCATTTCCCTCTGCTAATTTAGTTGTATAATCATATCCTTTAAATAGATAAATACCAAATCCATTATCTACTATATAAGGATGGCCACCAATTGTTCTGGCGATCGTACCTCTTATAACAACTTTCATTCCAACATATAATTCCTGGTTAGTAACTAACTCTTCAATAGTGATTTGTACTCCGTCTAGACTATAGTCGAAATCTGGATCTACTTCTCCCCATATTCTTCTATCTGAATCTTGAGTTTTAAATTCTGCATAATAGAAAGTAGTTTCGTATTTAGTACCACCAACACCTTTACTACCTGTATATGCTTCTTCTACTAATTCTAAATTCAATAATCTTCCATCATACCAAACCCAACCTAAATATCTACCATTACCGTCAGTTCTAGACTCACCGTCTGCATCATATTCAAGGACTATCGAGCTTGCGTTAGTTAACTTATCACAAGTAAATGTACTTGCAGCTTTACCCCATGGTTCAAATTTATAAGTTGATTCTGGAGTATTAATACCTAAAAATCTAACAGTAAAACTTCCACTACCTTCACTAAACACTGCTGTATCTCCATCAACACATCTAACTAATGTAACTTCTCCATATCCATCACTAATAAAATTAGAGTTTTCATAAGAGAAATCTAGTAATAATGCATCTGTATAGTCTGTATCTAACTCAATAAAGTCAGGTTTTACTTCCTTTATTATAGTAAAAGCAAATGTTTTTGAAAGATCATACTCTCCGTAACTAAGCTCAAGCTTAAGTCCTACTTCAATATCATCTTCTTTGTAGCTTGGTCTAGTGATAACACCATCAACTCCAAGTACATTACTTGTTGTTGTCCAAGTCACTGTAACACCGTCAACATTTATTTCTGGTATTACTAGGTCTTCTGTTAGTTCTGTATTAGCAAATGAAATTGAATTCATAATGTCATTTAATGTCACTACTTCAATTGCATCTCCAAGAGCTAATACGTTAAATTCAAAAATCTTAGTTACTTCATCTTCACCTAATGTAATAGTTAATGTCAAGAAAACTGTAGTGTCCCCTTGAGCAAAACTTGGTCTAGTTACAACACCTTCGTTACTAATTATCTCAGGTTTGTTAGACTCCCATGAAGCTGTAACATCTTCATCGATAACATTTAAATCAATGTTATCGATGATGTCAGTTTCAGTAAAAGTAACTGCATTTTTAATATCCAATAGTTTTTGTAAATTTGATATTTCTGTTTTTTCTCCACAAGCAGTTAGCGTAATAGCTAAGCCAATAGTTACTAAAACAATAAACATTTTTTTAAACATATTTAATCACACTTTCTATATTACTAGTTAGCTCCTAATTGAGAAAGGATATCATCAATTGCTTGTTGTACAGTTGCTGTTCCTACAAAGATAGTTTCCATTGCAAGTCCAACTTCTTCTCTAGCGTCAGCAGATGTGATTTGTCCGGCGAATGCAGGATCGTAATCATTATATCCAATTTGAATGTATGCAGCATTTGCTGTCATAGACTCATAAATGAAGTCTGAATCTGGGTTTGTTAAGAATTCTTGATAAATATCACTTGTGTATCCACTATATCTAACAGGTAAATAACCAGTTAACATAGACCATTTTGCAGTTTGTTCTGCTTCAGTGATATATTTGATAAATAACCATGCAGCTAATCTCTCACCATCAGTTGTATCTGCCATAATTGCAACGTTTGGACCTTGTTGTGTTGCAGATGGGTTATCTAGGTCATATTGAGGGATTGGTGCAACACCAATTTCAAATTCTCCATTTGGAGGAATATTATATGAAATACCTGCAGTTGAACCAACAGTCATACAAGCGTCACCAGCTATGAAGTTTGCTGATCCATATTGTTGATTCCAAGCTATTGGTAAAGCGAAAGTATTGTCATTAAATCTAGTTTGAACATACTGAAGCATAGCTTTTGTATTTGCATTATCTACTAAAATATCTCCTTGTGAATTTGTATATCCTCCGTCCCACATACGAACGTTGTTGATGAAGAAGTTCGCAGATGAATCGAAGTTGATTAAGAATTCACATTGGTTAGGACCTGTTCCTACCATTACATCAGCAAGTGCATCTAATTCAGCCCAAGTTAATGCTCTGTCCATAGGAATTGTTTGTCCCATTGCTTCAAATTTATCTTTATTGAAAACCATCATTTCTGTTGATTTTGAATAAGGTAAACTAAACATTAATCCACCAGTATATTGTCTGTTTTCATCTAGGTATGAACCTATGAAGTCATTAATATCTACTCCCCAAGTATCATCATAAACAAAATCATCAAGTGGTACTACAGCTCCGGCAGTTAAGTAAACTGCTACATGATCTGGGTAACCAACTAACATTGTTGGAGTTTGCTCTGAAGCAATTCCTAAGATAGTTTTATTTCTTAAATCGTCATATCCACCTTGTGATTCTGCTTCAATAGTGATATTAGGATATAAATCTTTAAACTCATTAATATAATCTTGTAATAAAGCTTCTTTTGATTGTCCGTATACATGCCAGAAAGTTATAGTTATATTTTCTGTTGGTAATGTATCTAGTACATTAACAAGTCCCGGACCAACATAAACAGGAACAATACATTCTCCATTTACATTTACTTCAGGTAATTCACATTCTACTACAACCACATTACATGATTCGTGATTTGGTTGTAAAATACAATCTACAGTAGTGTTATCTTCTGGATCAACACATACACCATTTTTAAGTACTTGTGGAGCTGTACAAGTTTTTGTCTCAATACACTCAGTACTAAAAGGTGTTGCTGCACAGTCTAGAGGTTCGTCATCATTTGTAACTTGCACACAACCTGCAAATACAAAAGATAAAGTAATGACTGCTAATAACATAAATAATCTTTTCATTTTATTCCTCCTAAAATTTTTATATCTTAAGGTTAAATTAACCTTTAATTCCTGCTCTTGATACTCCACGCATAATGTATCTTTTAAGGAACATAAATACAATTAATAATGGTAATGTTACAACAACTGCTGCTGCCATAACTAAGTTGTAATCTGGTGGTCCTTCGAATCCTTTATCAAAGTATTCACGTAAACCACTTGTGATTAGTCTATATTCTGGTTTTCTTGCAACAAGAGTTGGCCAAATATATGCACTCCAAGTTCCCATTGCGTTTAAGATAGTAATTGTGATAATTGTTGGAGAAGCTATTGGTACTAAAATTCTCCATAGGTATTTAAAATCACTTGTTCCATCAACTTTAGCAGCTAAGTAAAGTTCATCAGGAATAGATTTGAATGTTTGTCTTAAGAAGAAGATATAGAATACACTTGTCATAAATGGTGTAGTCATTGCAAGCATTGCAGTTACAAATGTTTGACTATCCGTATTCCAACCAAAGTCTCTTGTTACAGTGATGTAGTTTGTAATAACAAACATTTCACCAGGTATCATCATTGTTGCTAATAACAACATGAATAAAATATCTCTACCTCTAAAGTTCAATCTAGCAAATGCAAATGATGCTAGAATTGTTGTTAATACTGTACCAACTGTTGATATAAATGCAACTAACAGTGTATTCCCCATAAATCTAACAAATTCAAAGTTAGGGTCAGTTAATACTGTTTTGTAGTTGACAAATTGCATATCTTTTATCGAAATCCAAAGCGAAGGTACTAATTCACTTTTAATTTGAGTAGCAGTTTTTAATGATGTTAATACCATCCAATAGAACGGTGTAACAACAAAGAATGCAAAGAATACTAAGAATGAATACAGACCTATTTGAAATGCATATCTTTTCCATTTTCTGTCTATTATTTCTTCATCTTCCATGGTTTTAATTTCTTTTACCACAGGTTCATTTTTTTCATTTTCAATGTCTTTAATATTTTTATTTTCCATATCATTCACCTCCTAAAAATGCACTCTCTTCTTACTAACCCACATTTGAATAAATGTGAAAGTAAGAGTGATAATGAATAATATAATTGAAGTTGCAGCGGCCATACTCATACTACCAGTAGAACCGTTATATAGTGAATCATATACCAATGCAACAATAGTAACCATTTTATCCGTAGTAGCTCTACCACCTGAAGGAACAAGTGTAGGACCAAACATCCCAACAACTGTTCTATATGCTTTGAAAGCACCAATGAATGACGTAATAGTGATATATGCAATCATTGGAGAAAGTAGTGGTACTGTGATTCTTCTGAATACTCTGCTTTTTGGAGTTGCATCAATTTTAGCAGCATCATAATATTGTTTGTCAATACTTTGTAAACCACTTAGGAATACCATTATTTTAAATGCTAATCCACCCCATACTGTATAAACAAGTAATGCGAACATTGCTGTCCACCATGTTGCTTGCCCACCAGCTGTAGTTGCTGTAGCTCTAACAGATTGTATCCAATATACTTTATCTATTCCGAACCATCCTAATATCATATTGATTAAACCGAAGTCTACATCAAATAAGAACGCGAATGCTAAACCAATTGCTATTGCATTAGTAACATAAGGTAAAAAGAATATAGTTTGAAATGTTGATTGAAGTTTTTTTATAGAATTCAAAGCAACTGAAACTAGAAGTGCTAACGTAACTGATACCGGAACCGATACAAAAACGATTACTCCTGTGTTTTTCATAGCTTGCCAGAAACTATCTTGTTTTATTACTTTTGCGAAGTTACCAAATAATGTGTAACCATCCGCTGATCTTGACATAAAATTAAAATTATCTAAGAATGCCATATAAAATGCGTTAACCAAAGGATAGAAAGTATATAATCCTAATAAGATTACCGATGGCAGTAGATATAACCAGGCCCTAAAATTACTTTTTCTTTCTAACATTAGCTAAGTAATTCTCCAGTTTCTTTGTTAAAGATGTATAGCTTATTAGGTTTAATTTTAAACTTAACAATATCACCTGGTTTGATACGATATTGTGCATCAACTATAACTCTTTGAGATTCTGTGTCATTTTCATCTTGTTTAACAATTAAAGTAGTGTCTCTACCAATAGTTTCAACTTGATAAACATGAAGTGCAAATTTACCTTTTTCATCAACTTCGAATCCTTCAGGTCTGATTCCTACTGCAACATTCATATCTTTACATTCTGCTTTTCCTACTTTGATTCCACCAACGATAATATCTCCTTCTTTAACTTGTCCATCAAAGATATTAATTGGAGGTGTACCTAAGAATTTAGCAACAAATAAATTATCAGGACTATCATATACATCTTGAGGTTCTCCAATTTGTTGTTTCACTCCAAAATCCATTAATACGATTTCATCACTAATACTCATTGCTTCTTCTTGATCATGTGTAACAAAAACAGTTGTAATTCCTGTTTCTCTTTGAATCCTTTTAATTTCTTCTCTAGTTTGCAGTCTTAATCTTGCATCTAGATTACTTAATGGTTCATCAAGTAATAACACTCTAGGTTTTTTAACAAGTGCTCTAGCAATAGCTACACGTTGTTGTTGTCCACCTGATAATTGTTTTGGTTTTCGGTCCATTAATTCTCCGATACCAACTAAATCAGCCATTTCTTGAGCCATAACTAAAGCTTCCTCTTTGGGAACTTTAATGTTTTCTAGAGGGAACATTATGTTTTGTCTCACTGTCATATGAGGGTAAAGAGCGTAATTTTGGAATACAAGTCCAATACCTCTTTCTTCAGGAGCTGCGTCAGTTACATCTTCATCTCCAAATAATATTCTACCTTCAGTTGGATTTAATAATCCAGCAATCATGTATAACGTTGTTGATTTTCCACATCCACTTGGTCCTAATAGACCAATTAGTTTACCAGAAGGTATTGTTAAATCCATAGCATTAACAGCAACAGTTTCTGTTTTGTCTTTTGCCTGAAAAACCTTTGTGATATTTTTTAAAGTAATTTCCATTTTATCTCTCCTAAATTTTATATAATTTAACACTACATTATACTATATTTTTAGTTCAAGTTAAACATTATTTTAGAAAATTAAATAGAATAACAATAATTAACTTTATATATAATATAAAGTTGCAAATAAAAAAGGCGCTTGCGCGCCTGTTTATAGTGTCTATCCGATTATCCCATCTAATATTTTACTATCAAATAAGAAGAACAGAGCTGCTATTATTGCTACTACAATAATGAACTTTGATAGCGTTTTTATTAACTGCCACAGTCCCATGAATATTACAACACTTCCTCCAAGCAAACCTAACACCTTTGGAAGCGGTCCCATTGCAACGATATAATCGTATGCTTGTTTTAAATATTCGTCGATCGTTAACATCTCAATTACTTTCTGTAATGCAACATCTATAAATTCCAATTTTATCACCTCAATATTAAAATATAATTTCATTATAACAAAATAGTTGTGTAAATCTTATGAATTTCTAATCTTTTTTTATTAAATCTTCCTTCTACCCTCTAAAGCTTTGAATATTGTAACTTCATCTGCAAACTCAATATTACCTCCTGCAGGTATTCCGTGAGCAATTCTTGTTACAAGAATATCAGTCTCTTTTAGAAGTCTACTTATATACTGGGCTGTTGTTTCTCCCTCGTTACTTAAGTTGGTAGCAATGATTATTTCTTTTATTTTATCATCTTTTAATCTTTGAAGTAATTCCTTTAAATTTATATCTTCAGGACCGATTCCATCACTTGGTGATATCGCCCCATTCAACACATGGTATAATCCATGAAATTTATTAGTTTTCTCCATGACAATAACATCTCTTGCTTCTTCAACAACAATCATTACCGATTTATCTCGCGAATCATCTCTACATATATAGCAAGGATTAGTATCTGTTATATTACCACAAACTGGGCACTGAAATATTTCTTCTTTTATTCTTTTGTATGCTTCAAGTACATCATCAATATCTTCATCATTCATTCTGTTAACTGTATAAAGTGCAAATCTCTCAGCTGTTTTTTTCCCTACACCTGGATATTTTCTAAATGATTCAATAAGTTTTTCAATTGCTTCTGGATATTTCATCGTATCACTTCCTTAGAATAATCCTGGCATTCCTCCACCAGTAAATTGAGACATAACTCTTTCTGTCTCAGCATCAATTTTTCCTAAACAATCATTAACTGCAGCAACAACTGTATCTTCTAACATCTCAATGTCTTCTGGTGATTCAACTGCTTCTGGATTGATTGATATTTTCAACATTTCTCTACTACCAAGAAATTCAACTTGAACCATTTTTCCACCAGCACTACCATAAAAAGTAGATGCTTCTAATTCTTTTTGTGCTTGTACCATATCTCTTTGCATTTTTTGTAATTTTTTCATCATTCCTGGATTCATCTTAATTTATCTCCTTTTTTTACTTTCACAGATTCTTTCCCAAATATATTCATGGCTTCCTTTACACTATCTGGAGTCATGTCTTTATCGCCCTGATCAATTCTTGGTATTTCTTTTAAATTAGGATTGATAATGTCAGAAAGTTTTATAAAAGCTTTATTGTTTTTGTCCTGTGTTTTCCAAATTTTAATAAATTCTTGTGATTTTTCTTCCCATACTTCTTTTGGAAGTGCTAAGTAATCTATTTCACGTTTATAAAAATCAGATAGAATTCCCGTTATTATTTGTTTTATTTCTGGTTTCATCATTCTATTACATATTGGAGAAGAAGGATACTCAATAATAACCATTTCCTCGTTTGCTGCAACAATGCGTCCTTCAGTAATCATTTTAGCATAAGATAAATGACTGTGTGATACAGCTCTCTCAATATCATACCATTTACTATTCATTGTTATTTTAATTTCTCTATTAGCGTTATTTAAAACGTCCTCTACAAATCTGATATCAAACGTTTTATAAGGAGAAATTGGTTTTTCTTCTGGAATAATTTCCTCTTTTTCTTCTTTTTCTTCAACCTCATAATCAAATAGTGATTCTGTTTTTTCTTCTGTTTCTTCAAGTATTTCTGGTTCATCAAGCATTTCTGGTTCGTCAATAACTTCAGGTTCTTTATCTTCCTCTTGTTCAACTGTTTCTTCTATTTCATCTTCTTCATCTAAAGATAACTCAAGCTCATGGAAAGAATTTAAAGATTCTGTTTTCGTCTCTGGTTCAACTTCAAGTAATGCAGGTTCTTCTATCAATTCTTCTGTTTCTTCCTGAGCTTCCTCAATTAATAAAGGTTCTTCGTGCTCTGTAGTTTCAGGTTCAATTAATGTTTCTTCTTCAACAACAGGAGAATATGATTGAATTGGTTCTTCTTTTTTAACTTCAATAATTTCTGGTTTACGGTTTTCTAATTCTACTACTTTGTTTCGTAAATATTCAATTTCATCATTTATTTTAGTAAAATTATCTTCAATTATTATCTCTTGTTTCTCTACTTTATCAACCATTTTTATCAAAGCTAACTCCATGAATAATTTGGCGTTGTTAGTCCATTTCATGTCTTGCTGAGCTTTGTTTAAAACTTCAATATAAAAGAACAATAGATTATTACTAAGCTTCCCAGCTAAATCTACGAAACTTTGTTTCGAATATATAAGTTGGTCACTATCATTTGTGTCAATGTTTTTGAATATTAAAACATCTCTGTAAAACTTGATTAAGTTTTCAATTAGTCTTGGAGATTCTTTTCCTAAAGAAATTAAATCATCCATTTGATCTATAGCACTAATTGAGTCGTTATTATATATAGCATTTGCTATTACAAGTAATTTTTCATTTGAAACAGTTCCTTTTATATCATGCACATCATCAACTGAAACTTCTTTATCAGTATATGATACAACTTGATCAAGTAAACTGATTGCATCTCTCATCCCACCCTCAGCACTTTCTGATATTACTTTTAATGCTTCGTCTGAGACGCTTATGTTTTCTTCTTTTACTATTACATTGAGTCTTTTGATCATTTCAGGAACACTTACGCCCCTAAAATCAAATCTTTGACATCTTGAATGTATAGTTGCAGGTATTTTATGTGGTTCTGTAGTTGCTAAAATAAATATTACATGCTTTGGTGGCTCTTCTAAAGTTTTTAGTAATGCATTAAAAGCTCCAGTACTTAGCATATGTACCTCATCTATTATATAAACCTTGTATTTACATACACCTGGCAAATATTTAACTTTATCTCTTATTTCTCTTATTTCATCAACACCATTATTACTTGCAGCATCAATTTCAATTACATCACTTATTGTATTGTTATCTATTCCACGACAAATTTCACACTCATTACATGGATTCTCAATAGGTGATTGTTCACAGTTAACTGCCTTTGCAATAATTTTTGCAATTGAAGTTTTTCCTGTACCTCTTGGTCCACTAAATAAATAAGCATGTGCAATTTTATTATTCTTAAGTGCGTTTTTAAATGTTCTTGTTATGTGCTCTTGTCCAGCTATTTCTTCAAAATTAGCTGGTCTATATGTGCGGTATAGTGCTTTATACGCCATAGTGTTTTCACCTCTTCAAATTAATGAGTTATGCAATTTTATTATAAAACAAAAAGACTATTTTTGATAGTCTTTTCAAGAATTTAAAACATAAAATTTCTATTCGATAATTTTAATAACTGCTCTATATTCTAAAGTATCTTTTTTAAATCTTTTCTTTACCATCTTATAATTTAGTTCTTCTGATTCATTTGATGTTTTTATATTGTATATCTGTTTTAGAGTTCGTTGAAATCTTTCACTCTCTCTTAATTTTTTAAAATCTTCAATTTCAAAGTTTTCATCATTCTTAAGAAGCTCTGTGGATTCAATTAAAAATTTCTCATAAGCATCCATCTCAGTTTCTTTTCTTGGCATAAAAGCTTGGATAAGTCTATCTGTTACAAAAAGAATCAAAGTAAACGTAAATGGTACAAACGCAATACCAACTGTATACTCAAGAGTCATATCTGTTCCTCTATATAAGTTAAATCCTATAAATAATGCAACAGCAGCTACGGAAACTAAAAAGATAACTCCATAATATTTTAAACCTTTTTCATTTTTCATATTAATCACCTTATGTTATTATACACCATAAATGATTAATGTGATATAATAAATTGGGTGATATTTATGGTAAATGACACAATAGCATCAATTTCTACAGCGTTAGGAAAAGGTGCAATAAGTATTGTTAGATTGAGTGGAGAAGATTCAATCTCAATAGTAAATAATGTTTTTAGTGGAAAAGACCTATCAACGGTTAGTACCCACACTGTTCATTACGGACACATACGCTTTGAAGGTAGAAATATCGATGAAGTTTTGGTGACTGTTTTTCGAGCACCAAAAACTTTTACAACAGAGGATATTGTTGAAATCAACTGTCATGGTGGCGTTTTTGTTGCTAATAAAATATTAGAAATTATTTTATCTTTAGGAGCTAGAGCTGCAAACCCAGGAGAGTTTACTGAAAGAGCTTTTCTTAATGGTAGAATTGATCTTACTCAAGCAGAGGCAGTTATGGATGTTATTGAAGCAAAATCAGAATTAAGTCTTTCTTTAGCAAATAAAGGGTTAGATGGAGTTATATACAAATTAATTACTAATTTGCGAGAGCAATTATTGGCAATTATCGCTCATATTGAGGTAAATATTGACTATCCAGAATACGATGATGTAATTGAGCTATCAAACAACATTGTAAAACCGGAAATTGAAAAGCTTCAAGTAAGGATTAATAACATTCTTGAAAAAGCTAGTTATGGTAGAATCATTAAAGATGGAGTTAAGACAGCTATTATTGGAAGACCAAACGTAGGTAAGTCGAGCTTGCTAAACGCATTACTTAGAGAAGATAAAGCTATTGTAACCGAAATCCAAGGTACAACTAGGGACATTGTAGAAGGTCAAATTAATATTGGAGGAATCATTCTTAACCTTATAGACACAGCAGGAATAAGAGATTCTTTAGATGTCGTAGAAATAATCGGAATTTCTAAAGCGAAAGAGGTTATTAAAGAAGCTGAACTAATTTTATTTGTTCTAGATAATACAAAAGAGCTTACTGAAGAGGATAAAAGCTTACTGAAATTGACCGAAGACAAGCAACGTATAATTATTATAAATAAGGTAGATCTCTCTAAGGCTCTAACTCATAAGTTTACAAATAGCGTTGAGGTTAGCGCTTTAAATCAAACTGGTATTGAAGATTTAGAAAATATTATTAGAAAATTATTTTTAAGTGGTGAAGTTAATCTTAAAGATCAAACATATGTTTCCAATTCAAGACATATAGCCAAATTAAGAGAAACCATCAGTTCTTTAAATGATAGTATTAAAGCAATAGGTGATGAATTGCCTATTGATATGGTTGAAATGGATTTAAAGGAAGCATGGTATATTCTTGGTGAAATAATTGGTGATACTTCATCTACAAGTTTAATCGATGAATTATTCTCAAAATTCTGTTTAGGAAAATAAAAAGTAGACAATTGTCTACTTTTTTAATTTCCAATATCCATACTAATAAGCCACTCACCGTTTTTATATTTCCAAACTGTTGTGTACTTTCCTTTTTCTTCTATGAATGAATCGCTTATTTTATATTTTCTGATGTAATTACCCATAGTAACTCCCATAGTTTGATCGTCTGACAACTCACAAAAAGTAGGTTCCCAAGTAAATATTAACTCCTCTAGACTAAACAACTTATCTACAGCATGAAATATATTTTCCTTACCAATTATGTTTGGATTGTCACCATTGGTAACCATTATTGCATCGTCATGGAAATAAGATACCCACGCATTAGCTCCGCCTTCTTTACAGTCTTCACAAAATTTAATATCTAATTGTTTTAGTTGTTCACAATCCATAATATCACCTCATATATAAATCACACGGTTTTAAATATGTTTCTCATACTAAGTTTTATCTATTCATCCTCGTAAACAAAATGTTCTTTTCCATCTTTGATGTATCTATATATACCATCTAGATTTACATTTTCAGCAGATCTGAAAATGTTCTTATCTATATCCGGTGATTTTTCTTTTAATGATTTAATAAGTTCTTTTACTTCCCATCTTTTACTAGAAGTTCTACAAACTGTAATCTCACAACCACAATCCATTGTTTCGATTTCATTTGATTTCATCAATCTAATTATATCATCTTCTTTAATAAGATACATAGGTCTGATTAACTCTAATCCTTCAAAGTTCATAGATTTAACTCTTGGAAGCATAGTTTTAAAAGATCCTGCATATAGTACATTAAGCATAGTTGTTTCTATAACATCATCAAAATGATGACCTAATGCTAATTTATTACATCCTTTTTCTCTTGCCATATTATATAGGAACCCCCTGCGCATACGTGCACACATATAACAAGGGTAATCATTTGATATTTTTTGGACAATTTCAAATATATCTGATTTATCTATATTTACAGGAACATCAAGCTTTCTTGCATTCTTAAAATGCAAGTCTAAATTCTCTTTACTAAATCCTGGATCCATTGAAATAAACTCAATTTCAAAATTAACTAAAGGGTGTTTTTTAAGTTCTTGAAATAGCTTAGCAAGGAGCAAACTATCTTTTCCCCCACTCATTGCTATTGCAATTTTATCCCCTTCTTCAACAAGGTTATATTTTTTTAGTCCTTTTATGAATTTACTCCATATTTCTTTTCTATATTTTTTAATAATGTCTCTTTCAAATTTTACAACTTTTTCATCCATTAACTATCACACCTATCTAAGACAATTCATTATAGACTAAACTTCAGGGAATACAAAATAATTTTTAATAATATTCTTGTATTTATTTGCAATAACGGTTATAATTATGACATAACAAGTAAAAAATGGAGGTGAATTTATGTCATTTGTGTGGGTTTCAAAGAAACCAAAAGATGGTGTAGCAACATTGTACGAATCTAATATTACTCTTAATAAAGCGGCTAGTTCACATTTTGATCACGCTTATAGTGTATTACTTGGGTTGGATGAAGATGGTAAAAAAATTGCCGTTAAACCAATCACAAAAGAAGAATTCGAACTTGGTGCAATACCTGAGGAAAAAAGACATAAAATAACAGTTAAAGCTAGTTATGCAAGAGTATGCAACAAAAAATTCATGAAAGAAATATCAGATCTTCTAAATATTGCTTTAGGGGATAACAGCTCATTTAAGTATAAAACTAAATGGAGCAGAGAGGATTCAGCACTCATTATTGATCTGAATAAACCGGAGGTGTAATTAATGGAACAATATATGGTAGTTATTTGGTTTGTAGTAGTAATCGTAGCAGCACTAATTGAAATTAATACTATGGATCTTACAAGTATTTGGTTTAGTGTTGGTGCATTATTCGCATTTGTTATTGCAATCGTTGAGAAAGAAGCAATTCCTTTACAGTTTATTGCATTCTTAGTAGTAACAGGTGGATTATTACTTGCGGTTAGACCTATTGCAAGAAATTATTTAAAGACGAACGTAATTAATACCAATGCAGATAGACTAATTGGTAAAGTTGCAGTTTGTACTAAAATGATTAATGTTGGCGAAAGAGGAGAAGTTAAAATTGATGGTAAATTTTGGTTAGCCGTTACTTCCGCTACAGAGGAAATCGAATTAGATGAAAAAGTTGTTGTTTTGGCTATTGAAGGTGTAAAACTAATAGTTGATAAATTAGAATAAATGAGAGCGAAATTCTTTAAAAGGTCTCTGTCATTCTTGATAGATGCTAACTTAGTTTTTGGATTAATTTATTTAACATTCATATTATTTGGTAGGACATTAGTTCAATCAAGTGTTCCAAATTACGTAGAGCATGAAAGACTTTATATCATAGAACTAGAAAAATCAAACGAGTTAATAAAAGAGATTGATCAACAAGCTGTAGATGGAACAATTACCAAAGAAGAGCATGAGATATTATTTGATCAATACATGACACAACACAATGAGAACGTTGAAGATGTAGTAGGTACAGTTATTGCATATAATTTAATATATGTTCCTCTGTATTTCTTACTTAACTTCGCTATAATAAATTATATTTATAATCTAATACTTAAAGGAAACACTTTTGGTAGAAGGTTTACAAAGCTGAGGTTAGACGGAAACATTAAGTGGTATTCATTATTTACAAGGGAATTTATATACAAAGGATTTTTTGGACTTCTAACATTGCCTATAGATGCATATCTAATAACATTCTCCAAGTCGAGAAAAGCAATTAGAGATAGAGTGTCTGGTATTTATGTAGTTGATGAAAGTGTAAGATATCCGTTTTAAAAAAACTTTAGGGAGGTCATTTTATGACAATAGGAATTATTTTAGGAGTAGTATTTATATTTTTAGCTTTAGTAATAGCTTCACAAGCATTTACAATTGTACAACAAGCTAACAGATACGTAGTTGAGAGATTAGGTGCTTATCACCAAACTCTAGACGTTGGGTTAAAATTTATCGTACCATTCTTTGATAGAATCAAAAAGAAAGTATCAATCAAAGAACAAGTAGTAGATTTTCCACCACAACCAGTTATCACAAAAGATAATGTAACAATGCAAATTGATACAGTAGTATTTTATCAAGTTACAGATCCAAAGTTATTTACTTATGGTGTTGAATATCCGTTAAGAGCAATTGAAAACTTAACTGCTACAACATTACGTAATATCATTGGGGATTTAGAATTAGATCAATCATTAACTTCTCGTGACTTAATTAACAACAAAATGAGAGTTATCTTAGATGAAGCAACTGATCCATGGGGAATTAAAATTAATCGTGTTGAGGTTAAAAACATTATTCCACCAAAAGATATCCGTGAAGCAATGGAAAAACAAATGCGTGCAGAACGTGAAAAACGTCAAGCTATCTTATTAGCTGAAGGTAACAAACAATCTGCAATTCTTAATGCACAAGGTGAAAAAGAATCAAGCATTCTTAGAGCCGAAGCTGAAAAAGAAGTACGTATTAGAGAAGCTGAAGGTAAAGCTCAAGCAATTATTGAAGTACAAAATGCAACTGCTGAAGGTATTGCAGTAATCAAAAAAGCTGGAGCAGACGAGGCATTCTTAAGATTAGAAGCTTACAAAGCTATGATTGAAGTATCTAAAGGTCAAGCTACTAAGCTAATTATTCCATCTGATTTACAAGGAATCGTTGGATTAGCATCAACTTTAACAGAAGCAATGAAAAAATAATCATTATAAAAAAAACTACGATTCATAATCGTAGTTTTTATTTTGTCTAAAACTCACAGTTTCTAGGTGTTCTAGGAAATGGTATTACGTCTCTGATATTTTCAACACCAGTCAAATACATTAGCATTCTATCGAATCCTAATCCAAATCCAGCGTGTTTACATCCACCATACTTACGTAAATCTAAATACCACCATAAATCCTCTTTTGGCACATTCATTTCATCCATACGTTTTTCTAGGAAATCTAATCTTTCTTCTCTTTGGCTTCCTCCAATAAGTTCTCCACTACCTGGAACAAGTAAATCCATTGCTGCCACTGTTTCTCCATCATCATTTAGTCTCATATAGAAAGCTTTAATATCTTTAGGCCAGTCTGTAACAAAAACTGGACCATCAAAGTGATTAACTAAGAATTTTTCATGTTCAGTTGCAAGATCTTTTCCAAAACTAGGCAAGTTTTCAAACTTAGCATTAGCATTTAACAATACCTCAACAGCTTCTTTATGAGTAATTCTAATAAAGTCTCTAGTCATAACATTACTTAGTTTATCTAACAGCCCTTTTTGTACAAACTTATTGAAAAACGCCATTTCTCTTGGTGCTTTATCAATAACATATTTAATAATAAATTTAACCATATCTTCAGCCAATTGCATATCATCTTTTAAGTCTGCGAAAGCAATCTCAGGCTCAATCATCCAAAATTCACTTGCATGTGTAGTTGTGTTTGAATTTTCTGCTCTAAAAGTTGGCCCAAATGTATAAACGTCTCTGAATGCAAGTGCAAATGCTTCTGCTTCTAGTTGTCCAGATACAGTTAAGTTAGTTTTCTTTTGAAAGAAGTCTTTTTTATAATCAATACTACCATCTTCTTCTCTTGGTAAATCATCAAGATCTAATGTAGTAATTTTAAATGCTTCTCCTGCTCCTTCTGCATCACTAGACGTAATGATAGGTGCAGCAACATTGATAAAATCTCTTTCTTGGAAGAAAGTATGTATAGCATGAGTTAAAATGCTTCTAACTCTAAAAACAGCACTAAATAAGTTTGTTCTAGGTCTTAAATGAGCGTTTTCTCTTAAAAACTCTCTAGTGTGTCTTTTAGGTTGAATTGGATAATCCTCTTCAGAGTCACCAAGTAATTCAACATCCCTAGCTTTTATTTCAAAAGGTTGTTTAGCTTTTGGAGTTACAAGTAATACTCCTTCAACTCTTACAGCACTACCAACTCTAAATTTTTGTGTTTCTTTAAAATTTGGCAAAAACTCACTTTCATAAACAACTTGAATCGTTTCAAAGAATGTTCCGTCATTTAAATTAATGAATCCAAACTCTTTTTGAGCTCTATTGTTTCTAACCCAGCCAAATACAGTCACTTTTTGACCGTCTAATTCTTGATATTTGTCATACAATTTTCTCACTGATATTTTCATAATTTTCCTCCTTATAATAAAAAAACGCCCTCAAACAAATGTTGAAGGACGAATAATTTCCGTGGTACCACCTAAATTCTAGATTTCTCTAGCTCTCTTACCTTTAACGCAGGTTTTACGTACGGTTCTACTTAATTCTTCCGTCTCTCATGGTGTTATTCATTCTTATCTTATAATCTGGCTTCCACCGACCCAGAATCGCTAAATATAGATTTAAGAATTACTTCTCCACTCTTTGATTATAGACTTATCATAACAAAATATATATTTTTGTCAACAAATAAAAAACAATCAATTTCTTGATTGTTTTATTTATAAGTGTGCGTATTATGATCATATTTAAACAAACTACTTAGTGGTCTATCGTTTAAAATGTTGATAAGTCCTCTAGCAAATAAGCTAGCAACACTAAGTTGTACTATTTTAGATGATTTTTTATGTTCTGGTAATTGAATTGTATTCATACAAACAACTTCTTTTAATGCTGAATTCTCAATTCTATCAATAGCTGGGGGTGAGAATAAAGGATGCGTACATGCTGCATATACTTCTTTAGCTCCACGATCTAAAATCGCTTGAGCTGCTGATGTAATTGTACCTGCAGTATCAATCATATCATCAATTATAATGGCTATCTTTCCATCTACATCACCAACAATACCCATAACTTCAGCTACATTTGGTTTTGGTCTTCTTTTATCAATGATTGCAATTGGTGCATTCATAATTTCACCAAGGTTTCTTGCTCTTACTGCTCCCCCGTGATCAGGAGACACAATAACTAACTCATCTTTAAAATTCTTTTTCTTAAAGTAATCTACAATAATAGGCATCGCTCTAAAATTATCAATTGGGATATCGAAGAATCCTTGAATTTGGCCTGCATGTAAATCCATAGCTAATACCCTAGTTGCTCCCGCTACTTCAATTAGGTTTGCAACAAGTTTAGCTGATATTGGTTGTCTAGATTTTGATTTTCTGTCCTGTCTTGAGTAACCATAATATGGCATAATAAGATTTATCGTTTTTGCTGAAGCTCTTTTCATTGCATCAACCGTAATCAATAACTCCATTATGTTTTCATTTACAGGTTCATGTGTAGGTTGCACTAGAAATATGTGATGTCCCCTAACTGTCTCCTGTAAGTCCACACCGATTTCTCCATCAGCGAATCTACTTAAATCAATTTTGCTTAGTGGAATTCCACATTCTTGCGAAATTTCCTCGGCTAATTTTCTGTTTGCACTTAAACTAAATAACTTAACTTTTTGTCCATTAAAAGTTGCCATTTATAAAGACCTCCAATATATATTTATTCAATCCTTTTATACAGTAACATTATATCTAATAAAAATCAAAAATAAAATGCAACTTTACAAAAAAAGTTGCATTTTTTTATTATTCTTCGTCTTCAAGTTTATTGTAAGCTTCAATTACTGCAGTTTCGATTTGATTTCGAGTTTCTTGGTTTATTGGATGCGCAACATCCTTAAACTCTCCATTTGGCATTTTTCTGCTTGGCATAGCCACGAACAATCCCACTTTTCCATCGATGATGCGTAATTCATGAACAACAAAACATTCGTCTATAGTAATAGCGGCAATAGCTTTTAATCTATTTTGCCCATTGAACTTTTTAACTCTAACGTCTGTTATATTCACTCTACCACCTCGCATTCAGTATTTTACTGTCTTAATTATACCATATTCAAATAAGAATACAAATTAATTATGTAGGTAGATTTACCTTAGTTTCGTGATTATAGTTGTATATTCGTCCGGTACCGTTTTCGAATATTCGACAAGTTTATTTTTCTTTCTTGCTAGTCCAAAGACAGTTGCACCTGATCCACACATAAGTGCTCCGTCTAATCCCCAGTCAATCATTTGATTTTTTATTGTTCTAACTTTTGGTTCAATCTCGAAAGATATTTTTTCTAACGAGTTGTGAAGTTCTCTTATAACTAAGTCATAATTTTTATCACTAATCCCTAGAATCATGTCAGATATCTTCTTAAAGACAAGATCCTCTTCAGTAAGAGTATCAAATACTAATTTTGTACTCATTGGTACATTGGGATTAACCAATACTACGTTAGTTTTGAATTTTTGATTTATAAAAGCTAATTCGTGGCCTTTTCCTTTGGCAACACATAATTTATTATAGATACAAAAAGGTATGTCAGCCCCAAATCCTTCTCCTAATTTTGCCATATCACTTAATGACAAATTTAAATTCCATAGTTTATTTAAACCTCTAAAAGTAGCGGCTGCGTCAGCACTTCCTCCAGCCAAACCTGCAGATAAAGGTATGTTTTTTTCTAATTTAATCTTAACTCCCTTACTTATTGCAAACTCCTCTTGTAAGAAAGAAGCAACTTTATATACAATATTATGTTTTGGTGATGGAGTTATTTCAGTATTAATCTCTAATTCTATATCGTTCTCTTCCGTTAATTGAAACGAAAGAACATCATGTAATTTTAAAGAAGCCATAACCATTTCTAAGTCATGATAGCCATCAAGGCGTTTATTAACTACATTTAAAAATAAATTTATTTTTGCATATGCTTTTTCTTTTACCATTGGCTTCACCTCAATATCATTATATCATACTATACTTTTTTAAAACAAGGATTAACGGCTTATATAAGCAGTAAACAAATCTGATAAAGTAACAAAATCGCTAACCTCTAAGTGTTCAGCTCTAATATCTCCCCTGTAACCTGCATCTTCAAGAATTTCAACTATTTCAGATTTTTTTATGTGGTATTTCTCGTGAAGATTATTTACAAGTGTTTTTCTTCTTTGTTTAAAAGCTGCTTTTACTAGACCATAAAACTCTTTTTCATTTGTAGGTTCTATCTCCCGATCTACTATTACATTAAGTTTTACTACTGCACTATCAACGTTAGGTGCTGGAATAAATACAGTTCTTGGAACTTTTAAAGCAATCGCTGCTTCAGTTTTAAATTGGATAACAACACTTAATGCATTGTAGTCTTTTGTTTTTGGTTTTGATGTAATTCTCCTAGCAACTTCTAATTGCATCATAATGAGAAGTTCTGATACTATATCTGATTCTTCTAATACCTTAAATATTATTGGTGTAGTTATATAATATGGTAGATTTGCAATTATTGCTACCTTATCATATGTTAAATTAAGTGTTTTTATATCTTCGTCTATGTTTCGATGTAAGAAATCATCATTAATCAACGTAAATTTGCTCTCATTAAAGTTTTTATTGAGTATTGGTATTAAATCATTATCAATCTCGTAAGCAAGCACATGCTTTGCTTTTGCCATTATATGTTCAGTTAAACTTCCCATCCCTGGCCCAATTTCTATTACTAAAGAATTTTCAGTAATTGAAGAAGCATCCACAATCTTTTTAAGTATGTTTTGATCAACTAAGAAGTTTTGTCCAAATTTCTTTTTTGTCCTAAAATCATTAGCTATCATTTCTTTGTTTATTTGAGATTTCGTCCCAATATTCTTCATATTTTCACCTCTTGAGGATTTTTTCGATTTTATCTCTTTCAATTTGAAACATATTTAGTTTTTTTATTAGCGTTTTACTGTTGCACAGTCCTATTCCGAGTGTTTCACATAATTCTTTTCTTTTGCTTTTTGAATCTGTTTCTCCCATCAAACCATAATAAACCATATCTTTTACACTATATTCGTTGTTTTTTACATCACTAGAATAATGGTTTCTCATCTTTTGAATTATCTTTTCTCTGCTTGCGTGCTCGATTCCTACTTTTTTCTTATTGGAACTTATACAGTCTTTTTTTGATAAAAATGCATGTTTAGTTTCTCCAACATAATCATTGATTAATCTTCTAATTCTTTCTCCTTGATAGTCAGGATCAAGAAAGAGGATTAATCCTCGTTGCTTGTTTAAACTTTTCAGTTCGTTCAAAGTGCTTAAACTTATTTCACTTCCATTTGTTATAACCACATCAATATCGGGATAAATGCTTTTTAATTTAGCGAGGTCATGATAGCCTTCAACCACCACAACCTCTTTTATATTATTATTCTGTAAGTCCATTATCTTTCAAGTAAACTTCAAATTCAGCAAGTCTTGTAGGTATTTCAATAAATTGTGGACATTTTGGTAAACACTCTCCACAATCTATACAATTTCTAGCTGCTTTATTTGCTTTAATCATATTGCCGTATGACCATTTTACATATCCGTCATTACTATACATTGAGTGCCCGTTATACATTCTGAAATTACCTGGTATATCAACCCCATGAGGGCATGGCATACAATAATTACATGATGTGCATTCCACTTTAGATAGCTCTAATATGTCATTTCTAACTTTAGTGATAAGCTTTTGCTCTTTTTCACTTAATGGTTCAAAATCACTAAATGTTTTGATATTATCTTCCACTTGTTCAAATGTAGACATACCGCTTAATATTACTTTTACATTTGGTAAAGAACCAACCCATCTAAATGCCCAAGACGCTATTGAATCATTTGGTCTTTCATCTTTAAGCTGAGCTTCTATAATAGGATTAAATTTTGCTAATCCTCCGCCTTTAACAGGTTCCATAATAATTACAGGGATCCCTTTTTCTGTTAAAATATTATATCCTTCAATACCTTGTTGATGTTCTATGTCCATATAGTTTAATTGAATTTGACAAAAGTCCCAATCATATAAATCTGCCCATTTTTTAAATGACTCTAAATCATCATGAAAACTGAACCCAATGTTTCTCAATTTCCCTTGTCTTTTAAATTCTTCTAATTTACTAATAACACCTAGGTTTATTACTTGCTTATATCTATCTTTGTTTACAGCATGTATCAAGTAAAAATCAAAATACTCAACTCCACATTTCTCTAATTGTTCGTGGAATATTCTTTCTACATCTTCAATTGTTTCACAGTCCCATAAAGGTAATTTATCAGCTAAAAAGAAAGAATCACGATCATAATCCTTAATTATGTCTCTTACGATTAGCTCACTTTTACCTCCGTGATAAGGGTATGCTGTATCAATATAGTTAACACCATTTTCAACAGCAAAATCAATCATCCTTTTTGATTCTAAAATGTCTACTTCTCCATCTTTCATGGGGAATCTCATACAACCAAAACCTAATAAAGATGCTTCCTTTAAATCTTTTCCGACTCTAATTTTTCTTTTTTCCATAATCACTGCTCCTTAAAATATTTCTTTTGTATTTCAGGTCGAAGTATTATATCTATTGCTTGTTTCTTAACCTCAATAAGTAGATTACCCGCGTTTGCTTCTTCACCATCAGTGTTCCATTTGTGGTGATGTTCTGTTAAAATCTTGATTTTTGATGTTCTAAATCTCTTAACGCCTGGTAAAAACGTAGGACTTAGTACAAAAGATATAAAATAAAGTAGATTGTTAAATAATGGTATGTATCTATATAGAACAACATCTACTAATCCGTCATCTAATACAGGTTTATGGACGATATTAAATCCTGCAACTTTTTTAGAATTAACAACCATAATTAGCGAAAAATATCCTCTTAGTTCGCCATTATCGTGAATTATTTTTGTTTTTATCATTGGTATTGTAAAGAACTCTTTAACACCTGTTATTAAATAAGCAACGTAACCAAAAATCTTTTTCAGTTTTGAATCAGTAACGTATGAAATATCTACATAAGTTCCAATTGCAGTTACATACATGAAGTATCCCTTGTTGCTTTTTGCTATATCCATTTTTGTTGAGACTCCATTTAATATAATATCTATAGCCTCATTTACTTTCTTAGGTATTTTTAATGTGCTGGCTAAATCACATGCAGTACCTGAAGGTATATAGCCTATTTTAGGTCTAAATGTGCATCTACCAATTCCGTTTATACACTCATGTAGTGTACCGTCTCCACCCGAAATAACAAGTAAATCTACTTGTTCTTTACAAGCCTGTGCCGCTAGAGAAGTAGCGTGTTTGGCTTTTTTTGTGGCTTGAACTGTGACTTCATAATTTGCTTCCTCTAATCTTGAAACTACATAATCAAGATGATTAACAAAGTCTTTCTTACCACTTTCTGGGTTATATATCAATGTACACTTCATCTAATCACCCTTCTCTCTAATAGTAATTATAACATAAGTTATATGAATAAAATTAATAAAAAAAAGCTGTTTCCAGCTTTTTTTAAATCAATGCTTGTGATGCTGTTATAATCGCAGTGTTATAAACGTCTTCAGAGTCGCATCCTCTAGATAAGTCATTAACTGGTTTGTTCAGTCCAGCAAGGATTGGCCCCATTGCTTCAAATCCACCAAGTCTTTGAGCTATTTTATATCCAATATTTCCAGAATTTAAATCTGGGAATATAAATGTATTTGCTGTTCCAGCAACTTTGCTACCTTTATATTTTTTTGCACCGACACTTGGAACAAAAGCAGCATCAAATTGCATTTCTCCATCTATTAGATAACCAGAGTCTTTTGCTATCGCTAAATTTGTTGCTAATTGCATTTTTTGTGACTCTTCTGTGTCTGCTGATCCATTAGTTGAAAATGATAACATTGCAACTTTTGGAACAATCCCAAACATTTCTGCAGCCTTAGCTGATTCAATTGCAAATTCGGCTAAACTTTCTGCATCTGGATTTGGATTAATTGCACAATCTCCAAATATATATTTCTCTTCATTTCTTACCATTAAAAAATAACCGAAAGTTCTCGAAACACCTGGTTTCGTTTTAATTATTTGTAATGCTGGTCTAACAGTATCTCCAGTAGAGTGGATCGCCCCACTTACAAGTCCGTCTGCATAATTCATATATACTAACATTGTTCCAAAATAGTTTTCGTCAAGCAACATTTTTTGAGCTTGCTCTTTAGTAGCTTTACCTTTTCTTCTAGCAACAAAGCTTTCAACCATTTTGTCAAATTCTTTATAATTATTGGGATCTATAATCTCACAACTTGAGAGATCAAAATCTTTTGATAATTCATCCTTTTTTCCTATAAGAATTGGTTTAATTAAACCTTCTTTTCCTAACCTCGAAGCAGCTTCTAGTATTCTTAAATCACTTGATTCAGGAAATACTATTTTTATGTTCCTATTTTCGATTTTTAATTTTAATTCGTCTATTATTTTTGACATATTATCACTCCTAACCGTTATATATTCTACAACTTATATTAAAATTTGCAATTAAATTATATAACTTAATAATATATGATAAAATAGACTCAGGTGATTTTATGAAAAAGATTGATACAATATTATTTGATTTAGATGGAACTTTAATAGACACAAACGAAGTTATTATTGCTAGTTTTAAAGCCACTTTTAAAAGACACTTTCCTGATTTAGTGCTATCCAAAGAAAAAATAGGAACTTTTATAGGTCCTACTTTACAACAAACCTTTGGTGAATATACAGATGACATTAATCTTGTAAATGAAATGATTAAATCATATAGAGAATTTTATGTTGTAATTGAAGTCGGTAATTTCGAAATTTACCCTAATGTTAAGGAAACACTTATTAAGCTTGATAAACTAGGTTATAATCTTGCGATTGTGACTTCAAAATTCAAAGAAGCTGCTTGGCCAAGTTTTACATTTTACGGATTAGAAAACATTATAAAGGTGTTTATAGCATTAGATCATGTGGATAAACCAAAACCAGATAAAGAGCCTGTTTTAAAAGCTTTAGCTCATTTTCCAAATCATAAAGAAGCCATTATGATTGGAGATAATCAAGGAGATATCCTTTCTGGACAAAATGCAGGCATTTACTCAGCTGGTGTATCGTGGAGTTTTAAAGGACCAGACCATTTAAAAGAAGTAAATCCTGATTTTATGTTAGAGAATATTGAAGATATTTTTAGAGTTATTAAAGAAATTGATGAGGAGTGATTTGATGGATTGTATTTTTTGCAAAATTATAACAGATGATATACCTTCATACAAAATTTATGAAGACGAAAATGTCTTAGCATTTTTGGATATTACTCAAGGTACCAAAGGACATACCCTTATTATTCCAAAAAAACACGTTAAAAATGTTTTTGAGCTCGATAAAAAAACAGCTAGTGAAATTTTTGAAGTTATCCCCACTATTGCTAATGCTTTAAAAAAAGCATTCAACCCTATTGGTTTGAACATCATTAGCAACAATGAACAACCTTTGCAAAGTGTTTTTCATTTCCACATTCATCTAATTCCTAGATATGATGACGATGAAATGATAATTTCAACAGTAAATAACTATGGTAAGTTCGATAAAATATATTTTAATAATTTAGTAAAGCTAATTAAAGATAACCTATAAGAAACTCATTTTAAGAGTTTCTTTTTTTTACATTGTCCTTTTGGTGAATAAAAATAATTTAAAATAATTTTTATTGAATTAATGGTTATTTATGTTATAATTTGGTTATAATAACAACTTAGGAATTACGTAAAAATTGAAAAATAGGAGGAATATTATGATTACAAGAAAAGAATTGCTTACTATAAACAAATACCCTGGTAAAGAGATTTCAGAAGTTTTAGGATATGTAAAAGGATCAACAGTTCAAACAAAAAATGTTGGTAAAGATATCTTAGCTGGTTTTAAAAGTTTAATTGGTGGAGAGATTAATTCATACACTGATATGATGAACGAAGCTAGAATGATTGCAACAGAGCGTTTATTAAAGGAAGCAGATGAACTAGGTGCAGACGCTGTTCTTGGATTTAGGTTACAAACATCTAGTGTTATGGGCGGTGCTGCTGAAATTATTGCATATGGTACTGCTGTAAAATTAGGATAACGGATTATGAGTGATTTTGTTCCTCATAAGATGGATAGGACTTACAAAATTATAACAATTATTGGTTTAGTATTTGAGGTAATTAATGTGTTTTTCCTTACTTTGTTTACTATTGTTGTAAATTCATATGAAGACTGGTTTAGTTATAATCCTGATTTGATGACTTTTGAGGATTACGAGTATTTAATAACTATGTTTGATATATTAAAGATTGTATTCGTTGTGGTTTTGATTATAATTACTCCATTTGTTGTTTTAAATCTTGTATTGTTTATTAAGTTGATAAAAGGCACTCTTAGTGAGGAATCAGCACATAAAGTATACTTATATCAAGCGATATATGGAGGAATAACTCTTCTTTCTAATCAAATAGTAGGTATTTTATATCTAATTTCTGGTGTGTATGGTTACAAAGGTTTTAAAGAAGAAAGAAACATTAGACCTGGAATTTAAGTTTAAAAAACACGATCAAATTTGATCGTGTTTTATTTTACATAAAAAATTCTGTAAATGTCTTAACCATAACCCCTGTAGCCCCTGTTTTCTTGTCTACAGATGTTCCTGCTATGTCTAAGTGAATCCATTTTGTATCTTTATCTATGAACTTTTCGATGAATGCTGCAGCTATACTTGCTCCGCCATATCTTCCACCTTTATTTGTCATATCAGCTACTTTGCTTTTTAATTCTTTTCGATATTCCTTAGTTATTGGCATGTGCCAAACATGTTCATTCGTTTTCTCAGAAGCACTTATAAATTTATTCAAAAACTCTTTGTTGTTTGTAAAAGCTCCAGTTGTTTGAAACCCAAGTGCTGCTACCATTGCTCCTGTTAAAGTGGCTGTATCAATAATTTTCTTTGCCCCTTCTTTTTGTGCAAACCAAACGGCATCAGCTAACGTTAACCTACCTTCAGCATCTGTAGAAATTATTTCAATTGTTTGTCCGTTTGCAGAAGTTAAAACATCATCAGGCACAATTGCTCCATCACCAATTCTATTATCTGTAGCTGCAACAATTGCCATAACATTTGCTTCTAATTTTAGTTTAGCAATGGCTTCAATAGCTGAAATTACAGCTGCAGCTCCTGCCATGTCAACTTTCATTCCAGGCATTGAGACAGGTGTTTTCAATGAATATCCACCAGTATCATACATAACTCCTTTACCCACTAAGGCTACAGGATCTTCATATTTTGCTTTTCCTTTATATTTCACACTAATTAATTTAGGTTCGTCTAAACTTCCTTTATTAACTCCTAGGAATGCTCCCATATTCATTTCTTCAATTTCTGCTTTATCATAAATCCTTACTTCAATGTTTTCATATCTTTCTAATTTCTTAGCATAATTTGCTAAATCCGTTGCGTTAAGATAATTGTAAGGAGTATTTACTAAGTCTCTACATTTGTTTATCATTTCTCCATAAACAAAGCCTTTTTTGACAACATCATATATTTTCGTTTCTCCATAGAAGAAGAAATCTTTATCTTTTGTTTTTGGCTTAGATTTAAGTTTTGTAAATTTGTAGTTCTCAGTTAATAACTTTTCTGCCATTTCTTGCATAATTGTTTCATAACTATCATTTTGAAATGTATCAACTAAAACAACACTATTTTCCTTAATGTTTGCGATGCTTTTAAATACTTTTTCTCTTTTACATTTGCATTTAAGATGAGAAAAATTAACTATATATATCTTTTCTGCTTTCATTTTTCCAAGTGTATGGATAACTCTAACACCTTCATCAAAATCACTAATTATTTTATTATCAAAAATAGTATTTAACTCTTTAACTAGAACGTTATCCATATTATTAGTTATAACAATGTTTTTGTCTTCTTTTGTAAAATTAAACTCGACTTGCTCTTTAATATCAATCATGGTTATCCTCCTATTTTATAACGTCAGTTCTCATATAAGGAACTAACACTTCTGGTATTTTTATAGAACCATCTTTTTGTTGGCAATTTTCTAATATAGCCACAACAGTTCTCCCTACAGCTAATCCAGATCCATTCAATGTATGTACATATTCTGGTTTTGCATCTTTAGATCTTTTAAATCTAATATTAGCTCTTCTTGCTTGATAATCTTCAGCATTTGAGATACTTCCTATTTCTCTATAAGTGTTATAAGAAGGCAACCAAACTTCGATGTCATACGTTTTTCTCATCGAGAACCCTAAATCCCCTGTACATAAAACAACAGTTCTATATGGGAGATTTAATAGCTTTAACACTTTCTCACTATGTAATACCATCTTCTCTAATTCTTTATAAGAGTTTTCAGGTTTTGTAAATTTAATTAATTCAACTTTATTAAACTGATGTTGTCTGATAATTCCTCTAGTATCTCTACCTGCACTTCCTGCTTCTTGTCTAAAAGCTGTCGTGAAAGCAGTATAATTAATAGGTAGAACCTCGGCACTCAACGTTTCATTTCTATGAAGGTTAATAGTTGGTACCTCAGCAGTTGGATTTAAATACAACTCTCTATCATCAATAACTTTAAAGGCATCATCCTCAAATTTTGGAAATTGACCAGTTGCAATCATTGACTCTTTATTTACTAGATATGGAGGAATAATTTCAGTATATCCATGCTCATGTGCATGCAAATCTGTCATAAAATTAATTAAAGATCTTTCTAATCTTGCTCCAAGTCCTTTATAAACTGTAAATCTACTTCCTGATATTTTAGATGCTCTGTCAAAATCCAAAATATCCAAATCAGTCCCAAGATCCCAATGTGGTTTTGGTTCAAAGTCAAATGTTGGAATTGTTCCAACTTTTCTTATTTCAATATTATCTTCTTCATCTTTTCCTACAGGAACGTCTTCTTTTGGTATGTTTGGAGTAATTAAAAGAGTATATCTTATTTTTTCTTCTAGTTCTTTTAATTCAACTTCTAAGTCTTTTATATCTTCTCCAATGCTTTCAACTTTACTAAAAATCTCCGAAGCATCTTTTCCTTCTCTTTTATATTGCCCTATAAGCTTACTTGTTTGGTTTCTAAGTGCTTTTACTTTTTCTACTTGAACGATGATTTCTCTTCTTCGCTCATCTTGTTTTAAGACATCATGTATGTACGAAAAATCACTTCCACGTCTTTCTAAAAGCTCTATGTACTTTTCTGTTTCTTCTCTTAACTTCTTAATATCTAACATTATATTTCCTCCTTTTATGAATAATAAAAAAATCGCCCTGTTCAAAGGGCGATTAATAATCGCGGTACCACCTTAATTAGAGTTTCCTCTATCTCGAACACTTTTAACGAAGTTACCCGTGGGCTTTTAACCCCTCTCATAGGTAGATTTCATACTTTAATTTCTCTAGTTTTCACCATCCACTAGCTCTCTAAGCAAATTGTAGTATTACTTAATCTAATCATTGATTTGTTGTCTAGATAATAACAAAATATAGTTCCTTTGTCAATTTAGTTTGCCCATTATCTAATAACAGTTAACTTTAAAATAAAAACACAGAGCATAAAGTTCTGTGTTTTTTATTCATTATTCAGTAGTTTCTTCTGTTATTTCTTCGATTCCTGGGTCTTCTATAACTACTTCTATAGGATTCCCATTTTCGTCTAACAATTCTTCAATAAAATCCTCATCGTCTGTTTTTTGAACAATTGCTATAGTTGCAACTTTGTGCCCTTCGTTAAGCTTAATTAACCTAACACCTTGAGTTGAACGTTTAGAAGTAGCTATTTGTTCGATCGGTAATCTAATAATCATTCCTTTTGTAGTAGTAATTATTAAATCCTCTTCTCCTATTACACTTCTAAGTTTAGTAAGTTGTCCATTTTTCTCAGTTATATTAAGAGTTTTAACTCCTTTACCTCCACGTTTTTGCTGGCGGTATTCTTCAACCTTTGTACGCTTACCATAACCATTTTCGGTTACAACTAGTATTTCATTTCTCTCTTCTGTTACAATTGTAAATCCGATAACTTCGTCAGGATCACTTATTAATATCCCTCTAACTCCACTTGCTACTCTACCCATTGAACGAGCATCAGCTTCGTGGAATCTAATTGCTTTACCGTTTGATGCACCAATAATAACATCTCTTTGTCCATCAGTTAATCTTACAGCAAGTAACTCATCATCTTCTCTAAGATTAATTGCTTTTATACCTGATGTTCTTATGTTTTTAAAGTCAGATACAGGAGTTCTTTTTACAACACCTTTTTTAGTTGCGAAGAATAAATAGTTTTCACTATCGAAGTCTGTTATTTTTGCAACAGCTGCTAGTGTTTCTCCCTCATCTAAATTAAGTAAGTTAACAATTGGTAATCCTTTTGAAGTTCTACCAGAGTTAGGAACTTTGTATCCTTTCATTTTGTATACTCTACCTTTGTTAGTAAAGAATAATATGAAATCATGAGTTGATGTGTTTATGATATGTTCAACTACATCGTCTTCATTTGTTTTAATACCTTTCATTCCTTTACCACCGCGGTTTTGTGTTTTATATATTTCTGTATTCATTCGTTTACAATAACCACTAGAAGTAATCGTAATAATTACATCTTCCACAGGAATCAAGTCTTCATCTTCGATATCAAGATCAAGTGACAAACTAATTTCTGATCTTCTTTCATCTCCGAATCTTTCTTTTATATCTAACAACTGTTCAATAATTATTTCAAATTTTCTTGATTCATTTGCTAATGTGAATTCTAAATCATTTATTGTATCTACTAATTCTTTTAATTCACCTTCTAATTTTTCTCTTTCCAAACCACTTAATCTTCTAAGTCTCATTTCTAAAATTGCTTTTGCTTGATCAGAAGACAAATCGTATTTGTTCATCAATTGTAGTTCAGCATCATCGTACGAGCTTCTAATAGTAGAAATTACCTCGTCAATGTTATCTAATGCTATAAGAAGCCCCTCTAAAATGTGAGCACGTGATTTTGCTTTTTCTAATTCAAAAACAGTTTTTCTTGTTAAAACTTCTACCTGATGTTCAACATAATATTTTAACATTTCTCTTAATTGTAATACTTTTGGTTGATTATCAACAAGAGCAAGCATGTTAATTCCAAATGTTGTTTGTAAAGGCGTAAATTTATATAGGTTATTTAGAGTAACTTCTGCATTAACATCTTTTCTTAATTCAATTACTACTCTAATCCCTTTACGGTTTGATTCATCACGTAAATCAGTGATATCTTCAATACGCTTTTCTTTAGCTAGTTCAGCTATTTTTTCAATCAATCTAGACTTATTTACTTGGTATGGAATCTCTGTTATTATAATAGATTTTTTACCACTTTTAGCCTCGATAATTTCTGTTTTAGCTCTTACTTTTATTGCACCATTCCCAGTCTCATAGGCAGTTCTTAAATTTGTCATACCCATAATTGTTCCACCGGTTGGGAAGTCTGGTCCTTTAATGTATTCCATAAGTTCCATATTGGAAATATCGTTATTGTCAATATATGCTAGTATTCCATCAATTAACTCGTTCAAGTTGTGTGGAGGTATATTTGTTGCCATCCCTACAGCAATCCCTGTTGCCCCATTCATAAGAAGGTTAGGGAATTTTGATGGCAATACTGTTGGTTCTCTTTCTGAACCATCATAGTTATCTACAAAATCAATTGTGTCTTTCTTAATATCTGCTAACATTTCACTTGTTATTTTCATCATTTTAGCTTCTGTATAACGCATTGCTGCAGCACCATCACCATCAATACTACCAAAGTTACCATGTCCATTTACAAGTGGATATCTAAAGCTAAATGTTTGTGCCATACGTACCATTGCATCATATATTGCTGTATCTCCATGAGGGTGATATTTCCCCATTACATCCCCAACAATACGTGCTGATTTTTTATATGCTTTATCAGGATAAACTCCTAATTCATCCATTCCATAAAGTATTCTTCTATGTACTGGTTTTAACCCATCTCTAACGTCAGGTAATGCACGTGCTACAATAACACTCATTGCATAACTTAAGAATGAAGCTTTCATTTCTGTAGAAATATTTATTCCTTTAATTTTGTCATAATCATTATTGATTTCTTCCATTTTCAAGCCTCCTAAACGTCTAAGTTTTGCACATAAAGTGCATTCTCTTGTATAAATTCTCTTCTTGGTGCAACTTCATCACCCATTAACATACTAAACACTTCATTTGCTTCAATTGCGTCGTCTAATGTTACTTGTAATAAAGTTCTTGTACTTGGATCCATTGTTGTATCCCACAATTGCTCAGGATTCATCTCACCAAGACCTTTGTAACGTTGAATAGTTACTCTTGGTCCAAACTCTTTTAATAATGGAGCAAGCTCTTCTTCAATATATGCATATTCTATCTTTTTCCCTTGTTGTACTTTGTATAGAGGTGGTTGTGCTATATACACATACCCTTGCTCTATAAGTGGTTTTAAATGACGGAATATAAATGTTAATAGTAACGTTCTAATGTGCGCTCCATCAACATCAGCATCGGTCATGATTATTATTTTGTGGTATCTTGAATCTGTCACATTAAACTCATCACCAATTCCTGTTCCAAAAGCTTGAATTAGAGATAAAATTTCTTTGTTTCCTAATATTTTATCTAGTCTTGATTTTTCAACGTTTAATACTTTACCTCTTAAAGGTAAAATTGCTTGAAATTCTGAGTCTCTACCTTGTTTAGCACTACCACCGGCAGAGTCCCCTTCGACTATGTATATTTCAGATCTTTTTGGGTCTTTAGTTCTACAATCTGCAAGTTTTGATGCAAATCCTAACCCATCAAGAGGAGATTTTCTTCTTGTTGCTTCTCTTGCTTTTTTAGCTGCTAGTCTAGCTCTTGAAGCCATCAAAGCTTTTTCAATAATGATTCTAGCTTCAGCAGGGTTTTCCATTAGATATCTATCTAATCCATCAGATAAAATGTTAGCTACTATTTTTCTAACCTCTGTTGAACCTAATTTGCTTTTTGTTTGTCCTTCAAACTGAGGGTCTGGATGTTTAACATTAATAATACAAGTTAGTCCCTCTCTTGCATCTTCACCAACTAAAGCCTCATCTTTTTTGAAGATGTTGTTATTTTTACCATAATTGTTTAAAACCCTTGTTAGAGTCATTCTAAATCCTTCTTCATGCGTTCCACCTTCAACATTATTTATGTTGTTTGTAAAGCTGAAGATATTTTGTGAATAAGCTGTATTATATTGCATTGCTATTTCAACAATTATTCCATCAATTTCACCTTCGCTATAAATAACTGTTGGGTGCAAAATATCTGATGAACGGTTTAAATATTCTACATATGCAACTATTCCACCTTCATACATGTAATCATTCATTACAGGTACTTTTGGTCTGTGATCATTAATTTCAATATGAATTCCTTTATTTAAGAAAGCCATTTGTTGTGCTCTATTTCTTAATATCTCATATGTATATTCAGTAGTTTCTGTGAATATTTTAGCATCTGCTTTAAAGTGTGTAATTGTACCGGTTCTATCACTTGGTCCGTGATCAATTAGTTTTGTTACAGTAAATCCGTATTCATATCTTTGTGTATATTTTCTTCCGTTTTTATGAATTTCAACATCCATATATTCACTTAATGCATTTACTACAGATGCACCAACACCGTGAAGACCACCAGAAACTTTATATGAATCATTATCAAACTTACCACCAGCATGTAATGTTGTTAAAATTGTTTCAACTGCAGGTAATCCTGTTTTAGGATGGATATCTACTGGTATCCCTCTACCATCATCTTCAACTCTAACTACGTTGTCTTTTAGAATGTCAACTTGTATTTTAGTTGCAGCTCCAGCTAATGCTTCATCAACTGAATTATCAACTATTTCCCATACCAAATGATGTAGTCCTCTAGGTCCTGTTGAACCGATGTACATACCTGGGCGTTTTTTTACTGCTTCAAGTCCTTCTAATATTTGAATATTACTTGAATCATAAGTTTGTTCCATATGTGTCACTCTCCTTAATTTGTCCATCGTGTATTTTATATAACGAGTAATTACTTAATTTACTTAAATCAATATTTTT
>Ga0102811_1000133_pt1 | contig 37019 bp, 40 predicted proteins | sample ColrivemetaGS705_FD_84507 | JGI IMG/M metagenome (GOLD analysis project Ga0102811, IMG submission 84507) | Estuarine microbial communities from the Columbia River estuary - Flood tide ETM metaG S.705 | ecosystem: Environmental > Aquatic > Marine > Intertidal zone > Estuary | place: USA: Columbia... | reverse complement strand
GTAGTGTGTCCTAATCCATCAACTTCTATAGATGTTATTGCTGACCCATCTTTTAAGGTAGATCCATCATATGATCCAAAGCTACCGCTTATTGAAGAAGTATCAGCATGCGAATACGTTATAGTCTTACCAGTACGATCAATCGTTAATCCAGTAACGCTATTGGTGGTGGAGGTTTTAAAGTCAACAACATTGTCTGTAAGTACATTTACTCCACTGCTATCGCCACCACTCTGGCTAGTAGCCTTTAATGTCCAGAAATCGTAGTCAGTGTCTTCGGTAATAATGTTATGATAGTTTGTACCATCTACAGTTACCTGCCAAGAACCAGGAATAGCTGGTAATTGTTGCCCGGGGTTGCTGGGATCGTCTATTGCGGCTGGTCGAATACCTTCGTTCCATCTCAACCGCACATTGCTTGAATCACCACGTTCAACTTCAATTCCAGAAGTTTCATTAGCAACAACAGCTCCTGTTTTATCATCATGTAATACAATTATATTGTCGTCAACCGTTAATGTTTCAGTATTTAAAACTGTATTAGTTCCATGTACAACTAAGTCACCGCCTACATGTAGATTCTTAGCAACACTAGCACCGCCCTGTACAGTCAGCGCACCAGTTCCAGTTCCGGTTGACTGGTTAATATTTGTAATATCTACTAGTGGAATCTGTACAGCGTTGCCGTCATCGATAAATCCAAGGGTAATTGTATCAGTTACAGTATCAGCTGTACCAGAACCAAGACTTGCACTACCGACTTCTGCAGCTGTAAACTCCATACCAGCTACATATGCAGTACCGCTTGTACCAGCAACATAATTCCAATCTGTTGATACATCAGCATTAACTACTCTATAAACTTGGCCCACAACAAAGTTACCATCGGTGTGGAGCTCAGTGTTAGTATCCGCTTTAAGCTGATTAGCTTTACCAGAAATTTTTAAAGTATCTGAAGTTAAGTTAATATATTGTACGCTACCATCGTCATCTTCTAGTTCAAGAGTAGTCGTAATGGGTACAGTTGTTGCTGATGTCACCCGACCATATCGATCAACTGTAAGAGCTGGTAGTTCTGTTTGACTTCCGTAAGTAGCAGCTGTTACGCCACTATCAGTAAGAGAAAAATTAAAGTGTTGGCCATTAGCGTCCCATGTAGCATTTACTCCAACTTCCGTATTGCCTTCAATTAAATCCTTTGCATTATAGTACGTTACAATATCTGAAGTAACTGGATCCCATCCGTCATCATTGTCGTTGCGCTTAATAGCAACTGTTTGCCATGCTCTATGAGGGTCATACGCACTACTTCCATCTACAACTCGACCTTCGTTCCACTGTATTTTTGGTAAAATATTTTCATCGATGATCGGAGCAAATGTTCCATCGTCTCTCTCATTAGCGGCATTAAATGCTGGAATATTACCAACATTCATTGAGGTACGATCAATGCTAATACCCTGTGTGGTAGTTTCACCAGCTACTTCGAAGAAGGATGTTTTATATGTTAATGTACTACCTGTCGCGCCACCAATTTGTAGGTTACCTTGAACATCCAGAGTATTAAATGGTCTAATTAATAAAGTTTTTCCAGCATCGCCTAAAGTTAAATTGCCTTGACCAAAATTTATATCTTGTGTAACAGTTTGGCCATCGGTAGTACTAGTTCTAAGAACAGTAGTGTCTACTTGAATATCATCAGCATTAACAGTAATACCATCACCTGCTCCAACATCAAAGGTTCTATTGGCTTGTAAATTACCACCACCAGTTAAACCAGATCCAGCCGCTAGCGTAGTATCAGCAATCTCTTGCACTGCGCCTTTTATATTATTCGCTGTTAATCCTGTAAAGACAGTCGCAGTATCTACTAAGTCCATTCCTACCAACTTATTAGTGTCTATCTCAAGATTACCACTTTTTAGTGGAAGCGTAGGAGTAAATGTACCAATAATGCTATTAAGAATAATTTTGGTACCGCTTGGAACTGATTCTACTCTACCCTGAAATGTAATAACAGAATTATTTTCTTGATAAAGAGTATTGCCGACAGTAGTAAACGTGCCATCTAGATTAGCAGTATCAACTCCTGTAAGATTAATTGTTCCAGGTCTATCTCCATCAATTAGTTGTGCTAAGTCATTAATATTGTCATCGTTTCCTATCACACCAGCTTGAAGTTTATCTAGAGTTCCAGCTACTGTAGATGAACCATAAAATCCATCGTTATAAGAATCAGAATCACCTAAAGCTGAATTTAATAGTGTTACAGCGTTGGTAAGATTAGTGGCTCCTGCTGCTTCTGTTTGAGCAAATTCTGCAGTTGATACTGTAGCAACAAAGTCTTCAATTTCCACAGAACCTAAAGTTAGTGATCCACTAGCATTAGCGTTTTTACCTTTTATTGAAAGTCCTAATTGCACCATATAATCTGTGCCAGGATTATTTTCCGGTATAGTTTTAGTAACTGTAAATGTTCCAGTATTTAAGGTGACTGAAGATATGGTTCCTACCAGATTGTAACCAGCGTTTCTATCTACTACTTTAATAAAGGCCGAAACCTCATATCGAGTATGAATATCATTAGTAGTAACATCACCTGCTAAATTTACAATTCCGCCTACATACGAAGTATTTTCTAGATATACATCTGACTCTACAAACGCGTTACCATCGTTTCCATCTTGGTATAGTGTACTATTTCCAGTATCATACAGCGAAGTATTGGGTTCTAATGTAATATTTCCAGTAACTGAATCAATCGTAGCGACAACATTAGCTAAACTAAGTGATTCAGCCAGTACCTCTACAACATTAGCACCCTTAGATACGCCATCTGAATCTAAATCGAATGCTGTACTATAATTTAGCCACTCTGCAGTTGATGCAGTGCTAATTGGAACTGAACCAGTTACAGCACCTGACCCTAAAGAAACACCAATCTCATTAACAGCATCTCTAATATTGGTAGATGAAATAAATGAGTTATCAGTAAAGCCTGTATAAGTGGCTCCCGACCCGCGCAATGCAGTCTCTAGTTCATTGATGCCACCCACTAAGAAATTAGCATCTGTATTTAATGTTTCACCATTAGCAGTATGAATATCTTCGTATAAATTACCAATTTTTTCTGCGATAGTAGAACCAGCTGCAATTGCATATTCGGTTCCACTAGTATAGGTATCACCAACTGCTTGATCAATGGAATTTACCGCTTGCATAATCGTAGTAGCATTAGTACCATCAGCTGGACCGGATTGACCAAAGGTTATGGTTCCGTCAGCCGCTGCTCCAATCTGAGCATCTAATTCATTGATCGCACCTTCAACGTTGAACGATGCTGTCGATAAAGTATAATTAGTTCTAGCCGAAGTGTCAGATCTCAAAAATCCTTCAAATTCATTTACAGCTGAAACAATGTTATGAGTATTAGTATTTAAATCATAATTAGTTCTAGCAGTGTTATCTGTATTAATAACGCCCTCTAATTCATTAATAGCGCTTACAGCATCCGTCGTAGTATTAGTGGTTAGAGAAGCATGATTACCTAACTCATCTCTTAACTCTTCTACAGCGCCTTTAAAATGTTTTGACGTTAAGCCATCGAATGAGCCAGTTGTAGAAGTATATAAATCGTCTTCGTGTTCATTAACAGCTGATGTTAAGTCATTAGCTGCTGTCGTAAGATTTTCCGTAACACCAATATCGCTTTGCAATTCATTAAGAGCATCAACTGTATCAGTATAGCTTAGTGTAATATCAGTGTTGTTCAAATGAGTTTGAGCAGAATTAAATCTGATAGCAAATGCATTGTCGCTATCTCTATAATTAATTAAAGTCGTATGATTATTTGAATCAATTGTATCAGCTAGATGATTTATTATTTTAATATCCCTAGCGCTATCATATGTGCCAGTGTATCCCTTTAGGTAAAGAACATCAGAACTAGTGTCAGCGTGATAAACCGTAGCATACCAAGTAGCAGTAGATTCTATATCTTGAAGCGTAGTAAATGAATCGGCTGGGTCAGCAGTTTGATATATTATAGTTCCTTCAGTATAATAGGTTAAATCGAGGCCGGTTGCTAAAGTAATTCCACCAACAATTGTTGGAAAATGAAATTGATCAGCGCCTAAACCTTCAGTAATGACAGTTGAGCCATTAGATACTCTAACACGAGCTCTATGATAGCTTTCAGAAATAAGCCTTAGGACATCTTGTGATTCAATTACAGTAGCGCCAGACTCTAAAATGTCATAACCAACATTAAAAGAACCAGTAGAGTTAGTAACCAAAATCTTAGGTTTATTATGTAGAGTTGATACACTTACGACTTCAGCTGTGTATGTGGTAACGCTACCATCGCTTTGAGTAATCGTATCACCAGAGGCAATTGATGCTAAGCTTGTGCTAGATTCAAAATCACTAGTATCTCTTAAAACAATCCATCCAGCAATATTATCAATTCTAGAATCTTTTAAAGCTGGTAATACGCTAGTAGTAGTTGAAGGAGTAACTAATACTCTATTAATTGAAGATCCGGATGTGTTAGACAGGGTATATACGCTAGATGTGATATTGCTACTCAATTCATCGATAGCACCTAAATCCTGTGAGACTATATTAGTATTTAGTCTCCACTCTTCAAAGGTATTAGTTTTTAAAGTTTTAATTTCATTGTTGGCCATTAGTTACCACCTAAGTTCTTTAATAGTTCTTTAATTTCAGCTAAATCGGCTTTTATACCAGCTATCTCATTTTCCTTTTGATCACTACGCTCAATTTGTTTTAATCTCTGTTGATATGCAGTATTGTTATTATTTATAATAGCTTGACTAGACATATCGCGCATCAAATGCAAATTATCTTTTATTTTTATAGTTGGCATTATGTCGTCGCTATAGCTCTAAAGTCTTTTACTGTAGGAATGTTAGTACTACTCTGACTTCTTAATACAATTTTAATTTGGAATTTACTAAACGGCTGCAACGCCGAATTTTCATAATGCACTTCGCTATAAACTTCGTTATCATTGGTTGGGATAGTTTCGTCTGGTGTTAACAGTGTCCATCCTAGTGCATCAAAATCAGCATCAGAATCAGAAGTTGTTTTATAGTATACATCGATATTAGAATGTCTAGGCTTATTAGCATTAATATACACATCTAATACGGTGCCTTCAGTCTGTAGTTCAACCTGTTTAGTTATATACTTAGCAGTGTTACTAGTGTTAGTACCAACAGTCTCTGGTACATACGTGCCACGGGTAGTATATTCGGTTGAATTAGCAGATGCGTCGTTAATTCTATTTTGTATAGTAAATAATGAAGTTCTATTAAGATCTATGATCGGCGTTAAGTTTTCTAACTCACTAGTAAAGCTACAAGTTAAATCAAACGTTTTAATTCTATTACTAGTTCCTTGATCAATTGCTTCATTTTGCTCTGACGCAATTAGATGAGGAACATTAAATTCGATATTCTTATTAGCTAAAACTCTCCCTATACTTGATACGCTTTGGTTATCTAAACCAGCATGTGCGTCCATAGACCTCGCAGTCTTTCCTTCCATACTATATTCAATTTCTGCTTGTGGAAATTCAATGCTAGCAGAGTTGATTCTTAACAGATCGTACATTTGATTTTCAGAGGCATATACCTCAGTTCCACCAGCACGAGTTCCTCTATCTGCAGTAGTAATAGTTTCTGACGGAATTTCTATGTAGTATGAATCTAATTCGGGGTCTATTACAACATGCACTGCGCTACCCTGAATAGCACTAACCTGAACACCGTTAATACTACTGCCTGGTAGGCCTGATATTTTAACAGTATGTCCAGTACCATACATACCATGATTTTTATGGAATACTTTAATTCGTGCCGCACCGTTGCTGCCGCTATTATCCTCAAATAATAGTGGATTTAATCCTAGCTTTTTATCTGGGACTTTATCGTTAATTAGGTTCAATGTGGCACTCGAGCTAAACGATGCGCGCTTCAATTTAAATTTAAGATCTTTACTTTGCTCAGCTGTCCAGGTTGAAGCGTTAGCAGAAGTAAAGAATACACCATCGTATGGTTGCTTGGTAATTCTCTTAGTAGTGTCGGTTAAATCAAATTCACTTGTCTCTGCTACGTAAACCTTGTACTTATCTGACATAGAAATAATAACAACTGCATATTCTGTGCCATCTTTTAGATGTACTGGATAATCCCAGGTAATAGGAGTTGCAATGCTAGCATTAGCATTAGCAAAATCAGCAACCGTAGTGCTTGCTTGTGAAGCAATATATGATGGATATACAATAGCATCTGCGCCAGGAATGATTCTCTGAGTAGGATATCCGTTTTGAACTTCCCTTAAAGAAACTTGAACTGGAATATTTGCGTCAATTTTATTAAAGAATAAATCTATTCCGGTAGTAAATACACCACCCTCAGTTTTAATTACAAACGTTTCAGCAATTGGATCGTAGTATTCGACTAATTCGTGTACTACTCGACTACCAGCATCATCGCGAATAGACTCTGATTGGTTAACTTCTCTAGTAGCAATTCTAGGAACCTTTGTATTAATAATAGTTCTTTGATAAATCTCTAGTAGCCCTTGAGCGTGGAAGTTTTGAGATACTTTAGAAGTTGACTCGTCATCGTTATTAGTACCGTCATCTGTTAACTTAAATTCTCTAGTACCAGTTTTAAAGCTTAATGAAGTTGTGTTTGGTATAATAAATGATCCTTCAACTTTACCAGAAGCATCAGTTGTAAGTACTCCACCGCCAGACCCACCAGTCGCATTATCATGAGAAGTGGCCCCATTGTAAGTAGTAACTCCAGTTCGATCATGAAACTCAGTATAAGCTTCTTCTTTACAGTACGAGGTAACATTGACTCCATTAAAGAAAGCATAAAATTTAGTATCAGGTTTTAATAATTCTGCCTTAAAGTATACTTTACGCGATCGCATGAAAGGTATAAAGTTTGTTTCTACAACAAAATTTCCAACCTCTTTAGATTGAATATCCACCTGACCGGTTAAATATTTTTGTATGCCGTCACGATCCTTTGTACCGGTATTAGTAATTGCTTGAGTTTTCTTATCAACTTTGGCCAGTTTTTTACCCGTGTTATTTGCAACACCAGTTAAGCGAACGCCTTCTGCCTGGCTTATTCCTGTAATTCGTTCGGTTGATGTGGTAAGATATTCTACACCAGTCCAGTTTGTTTCCCATTCGTTCCAAACTGTTCCTAAAATACCGTCTGAATCGGCCAATGCTAACATTTGTTCATATTGTGAATTATCATCAATAATAATATCTGGGCGCTGGTCGGTCTCTTTCCATTCATCTGATTCGGGTGATATGACCATAGTACCAGCCCAGCTTATAACATTGTATGGGTTTACAAACTCCGCGTAAGATGATAAAGGCTGATTAATTTCTGTTACAGTGGTATATGGTAGAGTAACAACACCGCCGTTGTGTATTGTAGTAGTACCGTTATTCCCTGGCTTTTTAATTAGGTTAATATTTCTTTCATCGAACTGTGGTCGCAATATGCCGTTAGATTTATCTATAGAAACACCATAATCCGGATTACCGCTATCACCTACGTTATGTCCAAAGAATCCGTCAACAATAAATCCGTTTTTAAATCTTTGATTACCATTGCTATCTAGAATTTGTGCCTCAGAAGCACTTCTTTCTAGCAGTGAGAGTGAAGTATAGTATTCAAGATTTTTGACTCGTTGATCAAGTGCACCAATATCTCTCATAGTATATCTTCTATTGTCAATAGGTGTTACTATGACATCGTGTACGCCAAATACATATGGGTTTAGACGTAATGTATATAGATGCAATGCATTTTCAATATTTTCTGGCTCTACTGGATATCTAGAAGCCTGGCCTTTAATTACTTTAAACTTGCCTTCTTTAGTTAAGAATATTTTATCTAATCTCGGCATCCAGTGGGACAGCGGTACCGAACCAACAGCAAATGCTGGTGGCATTCCAGTCTGCGGTCCTTGTTGAAATCCAACTCCATTATTGTTTTTTGTAGGTCTAAAGTCTATAGCATCTCTAAGAGAAATGTTATTATAAGATGGAATATCTGCATAATCTGGATAAGAATCTACTGAAAAATAATCTCCGCTTCCATGTTCATAGTAGTCAAATTCTACGTAGTACGTATGACTAGGTTTTAGAGTTTCACCACCCTTTAGAATAAGTCGACTTACGTCATAAAAACCATCACGTTGTCCAGTATCTAAAATGAATCTATCAGTAACGTCGTTGGCTTGATTATTATTTTGGTCCTTTACGCTTAATAGGCTGAATACGTCAGGTACCCCAAGAGAGTAAGATTCACCTGCTGTTATTGTAGAGTCAGTGCTAAATGTAAACTGAACCCCTGATGCACCACCGCTACCGCCAGTTCTTTTTCGCTCTAGGGTTTTAGTTCTTCTTGACATGTTAGTGCCAGCAATATTAGCTATAACGGTTATTGTACCACCAGCATATTGATTTAACCCTACCGTAGTATTTGCATTAACGTGATCTGCTGAATATATTGAAGTAAGAGTACTACCAGCCGCAACATTAATTCTTTGCGTATCGTTGGTTCCATCTCCAATAATAATATTATTAAGATCAGCTAGTGTAGTGCCAGATGGAGGAGTTATACTTAGCTTTTTACCACTAGAATCTGTCGCACTGCCTGAAATTGTACCAACACAATATGCGCGCATTGTCATATCTAATCGGTTATTACCATCTTCTACCGAAGATACCGCCGTAGCTGGAAGAGGAAATACCAAATTAGTTCTACCAGCGTCGAATCGCTTACCAACAACAGCCAAGGTTGCTTCAAACGTGCCATCAGAGACTGCATCAACTGTACCAATATCTTGACCTGCATTCATTACTAGATCAAATACGTATAGTTCAAAGTCTGTACCATTAAACCTAAAATCACGAGCTCGACAAGTGCCAACAGTAGTACCATTAACACCACCATCTTTAAGATTAATTGTAGTAAAATCTTTTATGTCTGGAACTCCAACCATAGCTGAGGCGTTTAATTTGAAGTAATTTCCATAACCCACTGTAATAGATGAATCACCTGCAAGAAACTCATCAGTTGCTAATCTTGGCTTATCGACAATTAACTGTTCGGATGCTGTTTTTTCAATTCTTCGGCCGTCGATGTATGCGGTAGATGGGTCAACACCTATTGCAAGCTTATCAGCATCTCCTCCGTCTCCTACCAGCAAATAACCATTGTTACTTACTCCGTCGTTTAAATGCTCTTTAATGTCTAGGATAAACGGCGCTAAAACGTAATCGCCTGATTCTTCTTTAGTACGTCTTTCTAATCTATCTGATAACTCAGTGTCTATTGGAGCTTCATCTTTCTTAATTACTACACCATTTCTAATACTAACTAAATGAATATACTCATTGACCGGTGCTATATAAGTCGCATCGCTAACGCCTGGAACCGATTCATCAAGAGCTGGAAGATTTTGCTTAATTAGTGTGGTGTCAATCTTGTATCGATCACCGCCTGGTGCCGCAGCGTTAGTTGTGTTATTAGCGTTATCTTGTAAACTTGTATCGTCAGAGGAAGACACTAAGGTTTCTGCAACTCTAAGGCCTACTATATAATTTGGAGTGTTAATATAATGATCTAAAATAATGGTTTCACTTTCAACATATACGAAATTACCAGCAATAAAATAAACACCTTCTGAAATAGACGCAGCCGAACCAATTCCAGTAATATTAGGAATAGTATTAGGTGCGACGCTAGCGGTTTTACCAGCACTTGAAACAATGTTTTCGCCTGTTGCAAACACTTTAGTTATGGAATCAGTGCCAGAATTTGTGTATTTTATATAAAGAGTATCAACTAATGTTTCGCTTACATTAGACTCAGATGGTGTAGGTGTTAACACTTGAACATTACTATCACCAGCCACTGCATGAATTACTTCAGCAGTTACTCCAGTGGATCCTCCAGTAATAATGGTTCCAACAAAATCGCTTAAACCGCTTACTGGACCATCTAACTTTACATAATCATAGGCTACGTTTACAGACAGCTTACCAGCTAATACTCTATCCCCATCAGCAAATGTGTATTGCCCAAGCTTATCAATTTGAGCCTGAAGCGCTGTTTGCAATTGAGTAAGTTCTCTAGCCTGTACCGCAAAGCCTGGCTTAAATAGTATTCGCTGATAATTTTTAGATTCATCAAAATCATCAAGCGTGTAAGTAGTACCCTCTAGATTATTTACGTTGGTAATAGCCATTTATCTTCTCTCTTAAAATTCAATGATGCATTTAATATCTTCGGTTTGCGATGTAGTTCTATTAACAGGATTTCTATTTTCTAAGAAAATCATATCACCGGTACCTTTTACAAAATCCGGAGTATCAATTGCTGTTATAGTCCTACCGCCAGTATTATTATCTGATTCTACAGTGTCACCGATTTGAAATTCCTTGTAACCAGTCTTAGAATTTTGATAATACAATATTGTTGAGTTAGTAGTATTTACCCTTGCTACAAAAGCCTTAACACCACTGCTAGTTGAAATCACGTCATCTGCTATATAGCGGTTGGTTACATCATCATTCATGGTTAGTACTTTTAAACCGCTTAATAAATCAGAGCTTGCTATTGTTGTTCCACTAAGAACAGATACGTCACCAGCAGTAACTTTAGCTCCATCAGCTTGCGGGTTCTTAATAATAGCTATTTGTCTAAAGTCATTACCTACGGTTAAGTCAAAGTCTGAATTACCAGCACCTACTAGTTGAGCATTAAGTGCAATATAGAAAGCACCTAGCTCTGATACTGGATCTGTTCCATGTCCATTCAACGGAGAAATAACAGCTCGAGCTGTAGCGCTTGTGCCACCGCCACCACTTATAGTTATATCAGTAATAGTATAATGTCTACCGATGTTTTCTAGTGTAATGGCGGTTATCGAGCCATTGACTCGAGTTACGTTAGCACTAGCTACTGTAGCACCAGTTCCATCTCCATTAATTGTAACCGTAGGAGTAGAAGTATAACCAGTCCCGCCGTTAGTTACTTCAATTCTCTCAATACCACCAGCACCGTTACCGCTAACATTTAAGTTGTATGAGTTAGCTTGTGATTCTGCTTGTGGAAAGTTACTTGATGTTCCAGGTATTACAGCACTATCAATGCTTGCTACATTAGATGCACTAATAACCATTGGAAGAGTTTTAACTGGAATAAATGAATTAGTTAAAAACTTTTCAGCATCTTCTGTAATGATGGTGAACATATATTTCCATGTATAGCCATCTTCTGGTTGATATTGTGGTGTTTCGACTGTATGAGCAGGACGCTTAGAGGTAATCCCAGGGCCTGCTTTAATGCACTTATAAACTTTAAATTCATCAGTTAAGCAATAAAAAGGTTTATCGAATATATCTGAATCATTTGAATCCCAAGCTACAAATGTTTTGCCGTCTTCGTAATCTTCTCTTGGCACAACGTGTGTAATATCGCCTGCTGCGATTTTTTGCATGCCGAGTATGTTTTGGTGTGCTTCGTTAATGCTGTCGATGTGATCGCCAGGTACAAACGGTGTCGTATCAGAGTCATCAGATGTACTAAGAGACCAAGCATCAGCTTTACCGATGGCCAGATACACACTATTGTTTGTAACATCGGCTACATCACTTTTAAAATTCTCAGCATTGAGTTTTCTGAAAGGTGTAGTAATAATTGCTGCCATTTTAGTGCCCTATTCTATGTCTATAAAAGAATTAATGTTAAATGTATTTATATTATTTATATTGTTTGATTCGATGGTTTGACCTTCAAATTGTTCTATCTTTTGATTCATGTTAAATTTTTTGCTGCTGGTATAATATGAATCGCCTTTAAGGTTAAAGTAATCATTTTCTTCTATTATAGCACTACCATCATTTATATGATTAAGTGGAATGATTAGCTTATAAAGAACTTCTCTGACTCGAGTTCGATCGATCATAGAAGAATTAACTTTGATCCTAGGATTAAACTGATATCCTTGACCTGGGTTAGTAATTTCAACTGCGGTTATTTCAGAAGGGTATAATAAAGCTTCTGCTGTAGCCCCAGTTCCGGTACCAGTAATAGTTACTGTAGGTGGTTCAATGTGACCTCTGCCTGGCCTAGCTATTAGTATTCCATCAACTTGGCCTTGTGGATTAACTACAGGATAAGCTTCAGTTACTGCATAATATGGCTCATTAGCTTCAATATAAGTTGTTGGATATGCAGGTTCAGATACTTCTACCTCAGTTGTATCAAGATCATAGCCCGACCCTGGATTAGTAATCTTAATGTATTGAACCCCAGTTGGTTCTAATAAAAACTTAGCCGCAGCTTGTATTCTAATATTAGGATTATTAGCATCTGTGCCTAAAGGTAGCAATTTACCATCAGCATCAGTTGCAGTTGGTGGTCCTATAGTAATAGTTGGAGGTGTGTTGTAAAGTTTATTACCAGGTAGCGATGGTGCATCAACCATTGACCAGTTTACTTCAGATAAGCGTAGTCTATCATTAGCATATGCAGTATGTCTGTCTACTGCTAAATGCCAATAATCCACAGCATCGTTAGCTCTAAATTCAATGTCAAAGTATGTCCAATCTTGGCCAGCAGGAAATGCTGGTATGCCTATCGCGCCAATTAATGCGGCTGCGCCTGTCGTAGCGCCACCTCTAAGAGCAAGACTCATGGCCCCTGCATTTCCTTGAGTATTATACCAACCGCTTACTCTAAATAATTGCCCTGGTTCTAAATTAGTTCTATGATCATCTCCAGTAAATTGCGTAGCACCTTCCATAAAACTAAGATAAACACTTCCTGAAGGAGGAGGATTTCCACTTGAATCAGATGCATCAACATTAGTCCAGCCAACGTTATTGCTAGCAGTACCTGGCGCTTCGTTATATAAATTAAGCAAATCATCAAAGTGCCGAGTTTGAGCATTAATGGCTATTTTTCCAATCTTACCAGTTCCAGCCGCTAATGTTCCAACTGCTGCTGAAGCAGTATTAGGGTTATATCCAGTTGTGTCACCTGTTATACTATTAACAGATTCAATTCCACCTAAATTATTAAGTAGAGCAGTTGCGGTTGCAGTAGAACCACTGCTGCTGTCTGTAATCGTAATGGACGGCGCACTAGTATAACCACTACCAGTTCTGCTAACAACTACGGCTGTTAAGTTTCCGCTTGAATCTATTACCGGGCTAACTTGCGCAGTCTGATTAATATATGCTTTTATGCTTGGTTCAAATACAGATGCTATAGCTTCTATTAGGAACGGCAAATCTTCAACTCCAACTATACCAGGTTGAATTCCGGGCATCGAGGAAAGAGCTAAACGATTGGTTCTAGGATATGCTCTAATTAATTGATCAACAAAAAATCCTGTAGAAAGATTTTTAATCTTCTCAATCACTTCCTTATTATTATCTGATAGTGAACCATCAGGAGTTCTCAGTTTTTCCCTAATAGCTTGTAACAGTATGCTAATTTCACCGAAGAAAATAAAGCCGGCCGGGTGTACTAAACGACTATAAACTTGATCCCATGTAGTTTTATTTAGACCAGATTTAATCAGATAAGAATATTTTTGATAACGATAATTATCATGCAATCTAATTTTACTATCTGAAACAAATCCTTTACGTGACACAAATTGATTAGTGCTTTCGTCCCAGTTGCCAGATGATGGAATGAGTGTATCATCATACGGTTTACTAACTTCAACTTCTTCGTCAAATAATAATCTAAAAAACATTTCAACCGAATCACTTGAGCCTCTTACTTTATAGAAGTCAAGTATTCGCTTATAGAGCGTACTTTTATTAACTGATAAACCAGCCTGAGACCGCGGAATAGCTTCTGCAATTTCTTTCTGCATCATTTCAAGATATTGGTTGGTAGGATCAATTGACGGGTCTGAATTTTTATCAATATCCATCGCGTCTTCAATAGCATTAAGAGTATATGATGGACCAGGGCCAACCCAGTTTTTAACAGGAGTTGTTAATTCTGCCGCAAGGCCATTAAGGCCGCGCAAACCAGCAACTTGAAAAGTTTTACCAAGTGCTAATCCTTCTTCAGTGTCGTCATCTACTTCTCGTTTACTTCCTAAACTCCCAGGCAACTCGTTACCATTAGATATAAAAATATTAGATCTTTCTAAAGGATAACTAATCGTATTACTTATTCCCTCTATCGTATGAGTACCAGGAGCAGCTGTATCTGCAATTTGAATAGGACTGCCACTAATGCTATTAGATAGCTTTATTTGATTAGAAGAATTATAAACAACAAAATACGTAGCATTATTAGCCAATCCAGAAATAGGAGCATTACTTGATTTGTACTGAACTATAGTTCCTGCAGGCATCTGATTGGCCGACTGTTCAGCTACAGTTATCGTGTAATCAGCGTTATTAATATTAGCCAGTGTAACTGTAAATGGTACTGGCAACTGACCTGTTGTCGATGTAAGCTTTAAGGACGACGAAGTACCATGATAATCTGAGAAAAATTTATTATTTGCAAGATTAGGGTCATCAATTCTAAAAATGGCCTTAGAGTCTAATACTAAATCGGTATAACTTTCATCTTGGTCATAAATGAATTCACTAATGTTCATGAATTCATAATACTTTTCTAAGAGCAATTTTATACCAGCATCACCAGAATCTTCAAGAATCTCAGAAGGTATTAATTGATCTACCTTTAAGTTTTCCTTGGTCTTTCGTCGCGATGAGGCGATGGTTTCAATATACCCTGGTGAATTAATCTCAGCCATATTATCTTAACCTTGTGCTTGTAGTATAATCTATTGATCCGGCCGATCCTGATGTAGAAATAGTATCAACTTCCGGCTTAATCTGAACGTATTGCTGATCAATGCTTAGTAGCTGATCACGCTTAGGTGCAATATCTAATGTGTTTGGGACGACCGTAATTTTAACCTCTGTGGCAACATCAGCCGCAAAGTTATTTAACGTTATTTTTCCCTTTGATGGTTCTATTAGACCTGCGTTGTTAATAACAGTAACTCGTTGACCATCTTCTAATCTATACACAATTACCTTTCTATTGCTAGAATCAATAATTGCCACATCACCAAAGTAATGAAGAACTCCTCCAATATTAAACCCACTAGAGGTAATTGTAGATTCTTCACTGTCAGGTTGACTAAATAGTGGTGAGGCATAAGTTAAAACAAAGCTATTATTAACTCTTGCGCTATCTACAGTAACAAGCTTAAACATATATGGTCTAATTGTGCTGTTAATGATTGATCGGTCTGAGTTATCAATGACACGAAGCAATTGTGAATACCTAAATACACCATCGAATTTATTCAAGTTATTAAAGCTATAATCAGAAATAGTATCCCTTACAACGCTTCGAAGTGATGCAGAGTCCCTGTCGGTAAGGTTTGGATTATATTTAAAGAATACGTCTAATTCTAAATGTGTAAAGTTAGGGTCGACAATCTCAGGCCTTACAGATACGATGTTTTTACCTTTAAGAATTGTTTCTTTAATTGTGGATTTTTCAGCATCAGTTAGCTTATCTTCTGTAATCGGCTTAATTGCAATATAAACCGCACCGAAGTCTACAGGATCATTATCTTCACCACCCCATGATGAGATAGATGAAATATTAGAGAATGATTTAAGAATAATAGCACGATAGTCTTCTGCGGTAACCGCTCGGTTCTGAGTGGTAAACGTCAGTGGCGCATTAAATCGTATTGATTCAATTGTTTCTCTTTCAGAACCACCAGATGCTGGAGATATTGTATTAACAGTATATGTAGCATCAACTAATCCGCCAACAGTTCCATTAAGTATAAATTCGTTTGCTCCGTTGCTTTCTTCGCCACGAGTATATACGTAGTCTAATGTAACAACGTTATTGTTGGTTGGCTTATTACCGATAATACCATCACCAAAATATATTTCATATTTGCTACTAGTATTTTCTTGAAGATAATATACCAAAGCTCCTTGATCGACATTTAAAAGAGATTCAAATAAGCTATAGCTTTGAAACACTTGTGAATTTTCGTTTTCTCTTACAGTTACCTTGAGGGTCGACGTATCAACATCAGCATCCGGAATTTGGTATTTTTGTGTCTCTATATCGTTATCAACTCGATACAGCATTGTTTTAAATACGCCTTCGGCTATTTCAACACCTGCAAAAGTATATCGGTTATCAATATCTTTAACAGCATCAGTTTCTTCTAATGTAACGAAGTTATAAGTTTCACCCTGAACTGTAGTACTAAACTTTGTACCACGAGGTAATATAAGAGCTGCTGGATCTGCCACGCCGCCTTGTACAGTAAGTGTAATTGACGCTCTTGGTGATAAAACTGAACGTGGAATATAACCTAATAATTTAGCTCTTGTTACAACATTACCACGAATTTGGGCAGAGTCAAGAAATGCTTCGTTAAGAGAATAATGTGCGGCAACAGCATTATAATGTGTATTATATGCAAGAACATCTAATAATGTCGACAGTCCACTGCCTTCAAAATTATAATCATTAAACTCAGATTGTTGCTTTAGAAAGCTTTTCAGATTATCTTTAATCTGATCAAAATCTAATTCTGTTACGTTTAAATTAGTAGCCATATATTTTTACCTTAAGCGTTTTAATACAATTTCAACTTGAGATTCTTCATCAAATTGTTTTATTAGGAATTTAACCGTTATTTTATATGAATATCGGTCTGGATCATCGACCACTTCAACAAAAGTGGTTTTAATTCTAGGTTCGGTTCGTAGTACTCTTTTAATATTATCTTCTAATGCCATTTCAGTAATCGCATCAGCAGGTTCAAAAAGCAATGCCCTTAAATTACCACCTATGTTAGCATTAAAGGGTCTTTCGAAAAAGTTTGTTAATATTAAATTTTTAACTGAATTTCTAACTGCTAAATCATCTCTTAATGGAATAACATCTTTTCTGATTGGATGCAATCTAAGAGATAAATCTAAATCAGAGTATTCCTTATGCAGAGCTACGTTGCTAGTCTTTCTAGTCCGACCCGCAGCACTTCTATCTGATAGAATCTCGGGTGAAGGGATAAAATCTCCATCTTTAATATTAGCCATAGTACTATTTATAACTCTCTTCTGTATGATTAGTCTTAAAAGGTTGGAATAGGCAATATATTTGCCACGGTATTAGCAGCAGCCTCTTCAGCTTCAGCAACTACATTTTCCGACTCACTATTGGTTGTCGGTAATTGCTCTTCAGCTGTAGCTATTTCTTCTTCACTTGCAACTATATCTAGCTTTCTTGCGACCCATTCGTTTATACCATCTTCTAATGTTGTTGATCCAGTAAAGGCTTCAAGGGCTGAAATTCTATCCCACTCTTCTTGCCAAAAGGTAACAATGCGACCGAAAAACTGATCCACATTTCTAAATTTAGCTGTTACACTCTCTTTTCTGCGCTTTAAAATAGGATCAATGGATTGACCTGGTGCAACGGTATAATCATATTGGCCAAGATCTGCAGTGGGTGTTCCACTAACCTCAGAAATATGTAGATATAGTTCTGGCAATATTGCCCACATAATAGCATCAACTGATTTATAAAGGCTTCCTCTGTCGCGTCTTTTTACTAACCGGCGCATTCTTTTTATTGCTTGTTCCATTGATAAATCAAACACTTGACTATTAACTGCTGCTGACTCCGATTCAATTGCTGCCTGAGCCTCTTCCGCTTCAGCAACTTCCTTACCAGGAACCTTGGCTTCCGCTGGCTGTTCTTTAGCAACTCCGTCTTCACCAACTTCAACGTTTGGTGCTAATGTGCACACGTCACCGCCAGTTAAAGAACTTGTTATTAGGTCTCCCACAGAATCAACAGCATCACCAAATTTATCGTTAATTTCGTCTATAGCTTCTTTAAGTTTAATAGGATTTAATATGTCCTTGAGCTTCGATAATTTATCTTGTAAACTATCTGGCTTAGGATTTTCAGGCAATTTAATACCATCTTTTAAATCGCTAAGGGCACTTGACATATCACCAAGGGCGTCTTTACCGCCAGATAATAATTTATCAAGGCCACTTTGTTTATCTTTTAGAGCGTCTAGATCTGTGTCCTTACCGCATATACTCATATTATCCTCCTACGAAAACATTAGATGAACCAGAAGATATTGACGCACCACAACCATACGAATCACCTAGCCGACCAAAGTCCTTACCATTTACTTTTACTGTACCACTACCAGCACTTAATCCAGGAGCATGAGGGCCACAACCTACATTAGGATGTGAAGCAACTGCATCACCTTTTCTCACAGCACCCACACCATTTACAAATACGTTACCAGATCCAGCAGCAGTGGATGAGCTACTTGGGCTTGCGCAATTATCTCCACTACCATGCGGAACACTTACTGAATCGGTACCACCTTTTCTTGCTGCTGCAGGCATATTATCTCCTATGGGTTTAAGTGAATATCTGATCCACCAACAATTGTAATATCTCCACCTGCGGTAGTATTCTGTTCGGCTCCGTATGTCTCAGTTACTACATCATCAATGGCTTGATCAAGTGTACCAGTAACACCAATAACTTGATTAGCATCTACTGTTAATGTATAGTTCTTTAATGCAAGTTGATCAAATGGCCCTGCTGTAACAATTGATAATCCTTCCTCATCAGCTTCTGTTCCAAAAACTGATAACGACATATTTTTACCTATCGTTTCTATTCTTTTTCCATCAACAAAACTGAATTTATCTTGTACTATTGTTTCTGTAATATCTTGTACTACTGTGAGGTTGTCATTACCAGTAACATGTGTTGATCTGCTACGGACGACTTCAGTTTCTTGATTACCGCCTATCTTAGTTTGTAGAGAACCTTTAACATTCATAGTCATATCTTTCTCTACTTGTAAATGATAATTGCCATATACCATTTGACGAAGATCGCCTTCAACCGTCATATTACAGTTACCCTTTATATGAATATTTTTATTGCTAATAATAATTTCATAATCTTCACCAATAACCTTTACCTGACGCGTTCCATTATTATAAATTTCTTCATATGTTCCAGAGGCATGCATTCTATGAGTTCGTTTAAAACCTGGTGTATCGTCAATTTCTGTTAAATGACCACCTTCTGATTCATTCACCTTATTATATGGATACTCAGGAATGTGTAAGTCGTCTTCGCCAGTTTCTAAATCTCTTGTTGACATTGGTGGTCTTTCTTGCCATGTATTTTCTTCATAGTATGCGGCTGCTTTAGATACGGCTACGTTTTTAACATCAGCTGGCCTAGCAGTTTGTACATTTGGTCTTTCTTCACCTGCTTGGGTCTTTCTTTTATCTAATTGCTTAGAATTTATATGTGTAGTTTCCCTAGCAGCTTTATTAATATCAGACTTATTTTGATATTCTGCACGTGGATATTCTTCACCAGTAAAACCTAAATCCTTATTCCTAGGACTATTTTTAGCAGCAACTGATCCCATAATAATAGGGTCTTGTGCTGATGGTCCATCTCTAAAGAATCCAACTACCCATGAACCTTCCATTAGGCCATGAGGTGTATCACCTATACCTGAAGTACCTGAAGACGTCGTAGGCATCATAACACTAGCCCACGGAAGCTTTTCAACCGGTATTTCAGCTTTTATTTCACTGTGATAACCAAAGCATCGCACTCGCACCCTGTTCATTTCTAGTGGATCATTTCGGTCTTCTACCACTCCCGTAAACCACGCAAATTCTCCGCCTATAAATTGATCAGCTTGTTGCATCTAAATCCACCTCACTTGAATCTCTTTGTATTGTTAATTCTTGAAAAAAACCTTGATTAAATATATGATCTATATGTGTAATAATAAAAACCCCTGATTGTAAAGAATCAAGTTCTGTACTGTTAACTTCTTTAAAGCCAGTTTTTAAAATATCTACTCTTATTTTTTTACCCACCGATAAATCAAAATCCCCAGCAACTTGTATTTTATGGCTTTGATAATTTAGATTTTCTAAATGTGACGTAGCCTTTTGTAAGTCTGATATAATTGGAGAAGAATAATTGCTCGAATTAAAAAACGACTGACTGTTAGTTGACATATAATACGATTTGCTATCTAGGAATTCATCTAAAAATTTATCATCTATTTTAGAATTTTCTGATTTAGAAAATGGTTGGTAATCGTTTAGCTTTGTCATTTTATCAACATTATACTGATATACCGATTTTTTATACGACTTATTTGCTATATCAAGTGTATGCAACGTACTGACATAAGCCCCGTTAATGCCGTCAGCAAGCTTGCTTTGATTATAGTCTGATTGTATCCGCCTAATCATTGACTTCTCAGCCAGGTAACCTTCTTTAGTTTCTAATGATATACCTTGCCCAACAAAGGGTGAATATGTATACGAAACTTCATATTCGTCTAAATCGGTTAATTGCTTATATGATTTTAGGTGTACCTTACCATCCTCAGCTAAGGTTTGATAATAAAAGTGAGGAGTGCCGGCATCAAAAGCATGAGACATTAGCCAGTAAATAGCGTCCATTGGCTTAATGTTAGGGTATATTCCTTCAATAATGTTTTTACTAGAGTCACTATATTCGCCATTTTCTATTTTTAAAACATTAGTACTTATTTTACTAATTAATTCTGTAGGAGAACCATAAAAGGGAATTTTTAATTTCATGAAATCGCCTAGATATACAAATTCGCTTACTGCTGTAATATTAAATGTAGCTAAGCCAGGTTTTGGTCTTTGATAATTTAATATCTCTTGTATTCTTAAATCTAGCATAAACCCCTTAGCATCTGTTGAATCTGTTCCACCTTCGTTTCTACTAACCTTCAGTTCGAGCTTCTCGTTACCTTGTAGGTTAATATACTCAACAAAATTACCACTATCACCTATAGAAAGATCGACAATTAGATTGCCAGAAATTGATTCGGATATACTAAAATACGCCAAATTGGCTGTAATATCATAAGACTTCTTGTCACCATCTCCTGTGTGCTCTTTACTATTACTAACAATTTTTAAATACTCTACATTATAGCTAGTAGGGGTAGAAGCTATATTAGCAAAGCCAACTCTGTTATACGTAGTATTACTCATTAATCAATCTCTTAAATTTTTCTACAAATTGACCGATTTGTTTTGGATTAATAACTCTAATTTTTGATCTCTCATCATTTTGGCTATAAACATATTCTTGATTAGATACATACTTTATCACGTTAGTAGGTTCCGCGTGAATATCATCTATAAACAGCCGAGATGCATATTCCCTTTCGTTACCTTCTTCGTCTAAAATATAATAATGATGAGGAGCTTCTCTGTAAGGATAAACATTAAAGGTAGCTACGGAATCGGTAGAAGTTTGGCCTACAATAATTTCAGCATTATTGTTATTGAATTGACCATCACCTAAGTATGGGCCATTAGTAACGTCTTGAATAACTAGTTGATTTAAGTCTATAATCTTTTTAGTTAATTTTCCACTAGCACCAGAGTTTCCACCAACAATAGTTTCACCTAATCTAAATTTACCAGCAATAGAATTAGACAATCCATCCTCAACTCTAGGATTAGTCACAATGGCATAACCATTATATTCTTTATCTAAAAACTTATTTATAGCTTCTTGACTCATAGGCCATACTTTATATCCATCATGCAAAAACTGATTAACCACAAAGAATGTCCAATAATATTCAGGTGTGCCGTATAATCTTTGTGATACAATATCAGGCCGTTCGCCATTTTTAATTTCATACAACCTATATAAGGATGGGTCATCGATGAAAGTTTGGACCGGACGTACAGATCTAAATATGTTTACGATCTTTGTAATAGAACCATCTTTATTCAGATCATAATTTAAAGTTGGAAATTGTTTAAAAAAGCTCATAAATTAATCCTTACTTAGTTTCGTCAGAGTCAAAGTTCTGTTGACCCTCAGAACCAGTTTCTTCTTCGTCACCCGCACCACCTTTATCATGGTATAAATCGTCTTGTGTAAGCTGCTTCTGCTCTTGGAATGACAATGAAAGGGTAACATCGGTCGGCGCGCCGTCGGCATGGTACATGTTGCTATCACTATTATAGGTTGCATTAAGACCTGTTAGGTATGAATCATATAAGAAAGGTAAAAATTTATTAGGTTCTTTTCCTTTCATAAATTTAATTTTAAATAGCGGTGGATACTTTAATGCGATAGATCCTTCTAGTTTAGCATACATTGCTTTACGGAATGTGTGTTCTATTAGTCTAATTGTTTCAGCTTCTTTAGCACTTTCGGCTATAAGTCTAAAATTTAATTCAAATTGTCTAAGAGCCGATCCATCGTAGGCAAGTGTCGTAGCAGGATTTAACGTAACACCGGTTTTAATCTGTGCTGCTTGACCTGCGTTAAACTGATTACCAATAGATAAAGCTTTCATTAAGGCAGCACCGATAGCTTGCCCTTCACCCATAGTCGCGACTACATCTGCTTGACTTGCTCCTTCAGCTGCATTTTTCCGAGCATTATTTAATCGCTCAAGGCCACTGATAACCCCTAGGTCAACATTACTAAAATTAGCACCATCACCCAATGAAAAACCTGAAGGTATATACAGATGAATCTTAGTATTCTGCTTAGGGTCCATTCCGTCCTTTATCTCAAACGATAAATGATTACCACTGTTCTTCTTAATACTAGACCGAAGAGAATCTGGAAATGCTATTATGGATGACATATTTTCCTCTTATAAATAACTATTTAATATAACTTTATTTATAATGAATGGAAAGGTAATTTATGGCTTATAAGGGAAAATACCAAATTAAGAATACAAAGAAGTATCTTGGAGACCCAACCAAGGTAACATATCGTTCTTTATGGGAAAGGCAAGCATTTAAATGGTGTGAAAACAATCCACGAGTTAAACGATGGAATAGCGAAGAGATCGTCGTACCTTATAAGTGTAAGACCGATGGTAAACTACATCGCTACTTTGTTGATCTTCTTGTAGAGTTTGACAATAGGGATATTATACTTGTAGAGATTAAACCGAAAAAGGAAACAGTTGCCCCTAAGGAATCGTCACGTAAAACCAAAAGGTATATTCGTGAAGTGATGACATACGCTAAGAACACATCTAAGTGGACCGCGGCTGATCAATACGCTAAACACAAAGGTTGGAAGTTTCAGGTATGGACAGAAGACACATTAAAGAATTTAGGCATAAAACTACTGAAGAGTTGATATAAATAGTTATATGGCTTCACTATTCGATACACTACAAGCAAATGCATTTCGGTCTGGTATTACGGCACGGACTAAAGAGTCTAAAAAATGGTTCCAGGCTAATATAGAAAATATGCAAACGCCTGGCCGTAACGAACTCTTAAAGGATAAAGCATTAGAGCCTACAGATCGCATGATCTTTGGTAACATGTTTATGTACTTCTATGATCCTAAACATAAGGAGACATTACCATATTACGATAGGTTTCCTTTAACGATTATGCTCGAGCCAACTAAAAATGGTTTCCAAGGTTTAAATCTACATTACTTAAGACCTGATGTAAGGGCACAATTTTTAGATGAATTAATGGGACTTGGCCCTAAGAACGTAACTGATAAATCACGTTTAACCAAATTGCGTTATGATTTAATACAGTCGACTCGTAAATATAAAGAGTTTAAACCATGCTTTAAAAGCTATTTAAATGACCATGTTAAATCTCGCATTGTAAGAGTACCAATGACCGAATGGGAAATTGCTATCTTCTTACCAACAGAGCAATTTAAGAAAGCCGGTAAAGCTAAGATCTGGAAAGATTCAATTAGTATTGCGAGGAACTAATGAGTGTAGATAAACTAAAAGCAGTAATATCCAAAAGGGGTGGTCTAGCTAAGAATAATAGATTCCAGGTTATATTCACACCCCCGGAACAGTCGTTAATAAATCTTAATTTAGAAACACTTATAGGTAATGCATTAACTGGTAGAAGTAACGGACTTAAACAGTTTGTCAATGACCCACGCGATATAGCAGTTCTTTGTGAACAAGTTACGCTGCCAGCTCGTAGCCTTTCAACATTAGAGTATCAATCTGATCGACAGGCTAATAAGTTTCCTTATACTAATATAGATGGCGATGTAACAATGCACTTTATATTAACTGGCGATTATTATATGAAAACCATGATGGAAGATTGGATGTCTAGTATAATTGACACTGAAACCTATACTCTAGGCTATAAGGATAGTTATTCTACCGATATAGTTATTCAGCAATTAGCACAAGATGGTAAACCAGTCTTTGGCGTTAAATTAGAAAAGGCTTATCCTATTGATGTATCAGCAATAGCACTGAGTGCATCAGATGAAGACTTTACCCGTTTAACAGTAACTTTAGCATACGATAAATATGTAGTGGAAGGCCCATTAAGTAGTACATTCAGTGCGTTTAGTGCAGCAATCCCAAGTAGTTTATTTTAAAATTAAATTATATTGAAATGATAGGAGTAGTAAATTATGGCTTTGCCAACAGTAAACAGTAGTCGGTACACGATGACAGTACCAAGCACTGGCCAGGAACTTGAATTTAGACCATTCTTGGTTAAAGAAGAAAAAATCCTTATGGTTGCAATGGAATCGAAGGATAATAAAAGTATAGTAAAAGCTTTAAAGAATATATTAAATGCATGTATATACGATGACATTAATATTGATTCACTTACAAGTTTTGACTTAGAGGAACTATTCCTAAGACTAAGATCAAAGTCAGTAGGGGAAACAGCTAACTTACAATTAAAATGTGAAGAGTGTGGAGCTGGTACACCGGTTGAAATTAATCTAGAAGAAATTAAGATGTCGGATCTACCCTCAAGCAAAAGCATCATGATTACTGATAATATTGGAGTAGAATTTAATTATCCTTCATTAGATACAGTTGGCGACTTATCACTTGCACCTGATATGGCACCTGATAAGCAAATGAAGACCACAATGAAACTAATTGTAAGGTGTATAGATTCTATCTTTAACGATGATGAAGTATGGAGTGCTAAAGATCAAACTGAAAAAGAGCTTGTAACATTTATTGAAGATTTAAACTCTGAGCAGTTTGCAAAAATTACAGATTTTTTTGGAAGCTTACCACAATTAAAGCATGATATAAATTTTAGTTGTATTACTTGTAAGCATGAACAAACTATTACTCTGGAAGGTATACAAAGTTTTTTTATGTAGCCCTTTCACATGATACGTTAGTTAATCATTATAAAACTAACTTTGCGATGATGCAACATCATAAGTATAGTTTAACTGAATTAGATAATATGATACCATGGGAAAGGGAGATATATGTAGCACTCCTTCAACAGTGGATCAGAGAAGAAAACGAGCGAATAGCCGAACAGAATAGGAAAATGAAACGATGACGGAAGAAGTAAAAGAAGCATTCCATCCAGCAGATACAAATGGTGATGGTAAAGTAAGTGCGGCTGAAGAGGCATTATACTTAGAGTTTAAACGTAAAGAGCTAGAAGATGCTGATGCAATGCGAGATGCGCAACGTAACATGACGTGGTTCGCCCTTGGTGGATTATTGTTATATCCATTCGCTGTTGTTATTGCATCACTAGCTGGTTTAGATCAAGCCCAAGAAACATTAGGCGATATGGCACCTACGTATTTTGTAGCTGTTGCTGGTATTGTTGCTGCTTTCTTTGGTACACAAGCAATGGGAAAGAAAAAATAAATGGATCCAGTAGAAGCGTGGAACTCATTATCTTACTTTGATGGAGTGTTATTCTCCATCTGGTTAGGTATTCTTTATTATGGTAAATGTTGGATCGATAGCAAATTTAAGGATTAATTAAATGGCTAGAGACGAAGACAATACAAATAACACAGACAATAGAGATATTTTAGAAGAACAGAGTAGATCCCTTAGCGAATTAGTCGAGGAGATGAAGCAACAGTCTAAAAACGCTAAGAGTGCTTCTGAAGCTAATGTTGACGTCGGAGATAAAATATCTAAATTGGAAGGTGCGTTCGGTGTAGACTCTAATGAACAAACCAAACAATTAAGAGAAAAGTTTGATAACATTAATAATGTTATGAAGAGAGAAGTCGCACTTCAAGAGCAAGGGTTGCCATTTAACCAAGCACTTTTAGATGAATCTCAAAATCAATTAAAAACTTTAAAGGAAGGGATTGAGAGCGAAGAAAATAAACGCGAAGCTATAAAGAAACAAGAAGAAGCTAATTCATTACTTGGTAAAATGGCTAAAGGTATTGAAGGCTTTGGTGGTAAGGTAAAAGAATCAGGAACATTTTTAGCTGGCATTGCTGGTTTAGCATTAGCTCTAATAAACCCAGAAGCATTTGCTGCAGTATTAAACCGTATTATTGCTTTTGTATCTGACCTATTAAACTTTTTTACAAAGTTAGCTGATGGAGATATGGCCGGAGCAGCTAAGACAATAGAAGGCCATGGTAAAACCATTGCTGCTATTTTAGGCGCAGGGATATTGTTCAATCTTGCTAAAATTATAAAGGGCATCAAGTTTATATCTCAAGGATTTTTAATTTTTAAAGCATTTATGGTCAGCGCGTTTGTTCCAGGACTGACGACTGCATTTTCTGCCATGGCTGCGGCGATGGCACCAGTACTTGCTGCAGTAGCTTTACCATTAGCAATAATAGCCGGAATCGCTGCTATATTCTATGGCCTATACAAAGGTTTAGATGCGTTACGCGAAAAGCTAGGATTTACTTCAGTCCTTGATGTTATAATGCTAGGAGTAGCTCAATTACAAGATGGATTCGCTAGTCTTGGTAACGTCTTTATCAAATTAGGAAAAAAGGTAGCTGAATTGGCAAGCAGCTTCTTAGGATTCCTAGGATTCGAAGCGCCTGAATGGGTAAAAAGCATGGCGAATGCTGAGGAATTTGATACTAATAACGCAGTGAAGAAACATTCGGAAATGCTAGATAAAAGAGATAAGAAAATAGCAGATGGTTCTTATACTCCTGGCGAAAATGATTTTAAAGGTCCGAAGGGATTAGACATAACGCGAGAGCAAATGGGTTATAAAACACCCGAGCAAATGCGCGCAATGGGCGTAGAGCCACAAGAATGGGAAAAGAAAGAAAGTAAAAAGATTGACAGAAGAAGCCGCCGACAAGAAAAAGTTACCATTGAAGCCAGTAAACAATCTGACGATATGCTCAATAGTAAAGGCGAGATGCGGGTCAGTTTTAACAAAAAACAGCTAGATACTATTAAACCTTCTCAAACTATTGATGAATTGGTAGTAGATAATAGTAGATCAGATGGCGATATGCTAAACGAAATGTCAGCACAAACTGACCAAATGAAACAAGTTGTTGATGCTATAAGAACTGAAATCAAATCTCCTAATGTTTTCCAAGGTGATTTTAATATTAATTCAAATAATAACACAGATGCTAGCACCCAGAATGTCAACCCTGTGATTAAACAATCAAGCACAGGCCGAGGCATCGGACAGATGGGCAGATCTCGCGGTCGATTCGCACGCTAAAAAAAATCCCCTAGCCGAAACTAGGGGATTAATCGTTACTACTTTATTATTATGATTCTTGAGCCAATTTAGCAAAGTAAGATAGTGTATCATCTTCATCGCTACTTGAACTACTCGCAACATCATCTGCAGGAGCTGCTGATTGAATACTTGGAGCTTCCATAGTATTAGTCATGGCTGGTTCTGGTGCACTCATTGGAGCATGACCAGCATCAACACCTAAAACTTTATTCAATTTAGCTTTCAATTCATCATATGATTTATAGTTATTAGGATCAGTAAAGTCTGATAGGGAATTTAACTTATTGTAGATACCCTCTAATCGTTCTTCATCGCCTTCGTACAAAGCACTAGGTGATGCGAACTCTGACTTATCATAATTTACCCAACCTTCAACTTTTCGGATCTTAATCTTAAAGTCGGCGCCTTCCCAGAAGTCATAAGGATTGATAGGAGTCTCATCTTCAAAATCTGGTTGCATAACATCCATAACTTTGTCAAAGATTTTCTTACCAAACTTATAAAGGAATACCTTACCTTCATTAGACGGGTTAGCAGGATCTGACACTACTAAGACGTTTGATACATAGTGTAGACGTCTCTTTCTTTCTCTAGCGATTGCTTTATCTTCATCACGACCACTATTCCAAAGTACAGCATTGGCTTCTGATACAGGATCTTGTTGACCTACAGAAGTTAAACTGTTCTCAATATACCAAAGACCGGTAGGACCTTTAAATCCATGATCCCAATAACGCACCCAAGGTAGATCTTCACCTTCCTGAGCAGGTAGGAATCGGACTACAGCGTAGCCATTACCAGCTTTATCACGTGTGGGTTTCCAAAAGCGATTATCGTCGTAACCTTTTGTGCTTTCAGTTTTAGAAGATACAGCTTCCGCTGCCTTTACGAGTTTGTCGATTGACGAGCCTCGTGAGCTCTTAAGGTTTGCAAATGACATGTTGTTTCTCCGTATTAAACATTGTATTGGCTGAATTATCCACTTTATGCATTATATGATAGTCTATTATAACATATTTTCATATGCTTGTAAAGGCCTTTGTCAAAATAGTTTTACACTTATTGACATCGTACTTTACGAAGGGTCCGTACTTATCGATCTTCCGTTGAATATCAGGCCATATAATGGTATCCGATATCTTCTTTGATTCACGAGGTATATACCCTAGTATGGAATTAAGAATGACCACAGTCTCTAATGATATATCTTCTTGCATCCAAATTTGTACAACCGGAGGATGTTGACCATCGACTGATTCAAACAACTCGTCGAATGTGCAGTCCTCTTCGGTTAATCTATTTATATCAACACTGAACACACGATGAATACTTTCTCTTATTCGTTTGTGGTTCTTATAGTTGTCTTCTCCTACTTCGTTGATCATGTCGCCAACGTATGAGATACCGTGTTTAAAATTGGCAATATAGTATCCCATTAAATCTTTTTCGTATTGCCTGGCTATCTTTGCAAAGAAGTACTTATCCTTTCGTTTAAGAAAAGACGTTGCCTTCACATTAGTCTTAAAGTTATACTTGATAGCATCGTACGAGTTGCTCTCAAAGTGGAGTTTGAGAGCGTTGTACAATTTAAAAGATTCAAAAGGGTCGATCATTTCATAACGCTTTCGTATAGAGCTTCCACATCTTCTACCTCACCGATAACTTCATTGAGGTTCTGTTTATAGTGGATAGAGGCTAGCTTTCGTAGATACTTCTTGTCTACTTCGACTTCCTCTGCGCATGAGGCGACAGCTTCTTTAATAAAATCTTTTTGTGCTTTAATCATAGTCATTGCATTTGCGATCTCTTCAACGCAACCCTTGATTCTTTGTTTGTCTGCATCTGACGATGGCAGTATCACATTACTCATAATCTTTCCTATATTGGTAGTTTATTTCCGGTTTTGGTTTTAATTAATCTTAGTTCAGACGCTTCATTCTCTATTTTAGCTTTGAGCGAATCACTAAGTAATCGTTTTAAATTGGTATAGTCCATACCACGTTTTTCTATGACCATCACTGCAGCATCAATATAAGACACATTGTTATGCTGAGCTACTACTTGTTCGACAGCCAAAGAGAATCTTTTCTTTGTCATGATTTTATGTTTGGTTATTTCTTCATCATCTATCATACAACTCTCAATAATACACAATCGGCATTAAGTCTACCGTTACATTCTTTAACCTTCGTGGTAATGGATTTCCATACCTGAGATTCAATCTGTTTCGGCGTTTTGGTTAATATTAAAGGAAGAACATCATCTGGTTTCCTAAGCTTCGTACACTTAGATAGATTAGGTGCAAAGTTCTTAATACTTGTTCCGTTAATCTCGAATCCAGCTGTAGCCGTAGTTACATACTGATAGAGAGTTCGCGATTTAGTATTAAAGACGTAGAGTGTTTCCTTACCAGGTATCGTAACTGGATTAATGGAAGTAATCTTAAACTCATTGTCTTCTGCTTTGTACTTAAGTTTTTTAACTTGAGCGTCGGTCGATTTACGTTTGGTTGTCTTAGTGGTAACCGTACGTGTAGCTTTAAACGATGAACGTAGCTTTTCAAGATCAGCAAATACTGTTTCATATTGCTTAATCATTCTCTTTTTATTAGCAGTGGAGATATGTGAATATGCCTCTACAGCCTGCTCACAAGTTTTATCCAGTGCATCTTTTATTAGATGATAGTCTAACTCAATCAATTCTTTAAATGGATTGATTGCATTACCCTTTAATCCGTGTTTCTTAAATGTGTTAAATACATCAAACTCTACTTTAAAGTCGCCATCAGCCCAACCATCAACTACAGCTTCGTCCCATTCAACGTAAACTGTATCTCTAAGTTTAGCTTTAGTTCTATCTACAATGGATATATTGACTGCAGGTGATGTAGGTTCTGCTGCGGCTTTAGCTAGCTTTTTCATACCAAACGCTATTGTAGCGTCAAGTTTTTCTTTCATCCTATCGTGCTGATTTTGCTCATGTATCCATCCACGAAAATGAAGCCTAGCAACAGAGCATACGCCCCGCGTTATTCTCCAGTCTTCACATGCTTTTAAGGCTTTAATTTCTTCCTTATTATACTTGTGAACTTCTTCAGCATACTGAATAACGTAAGGAATATACTCTTTGAGTTTATAAGAATAGTTATACCACTGTGCGGCTTTACCCCACACCGTTTGACGTTCAATAGGATCTGTAGGTATTTCATCAATACTTTCCCAAAATGGTTCAGGACCTAAATACTTATCGTCAATAGTGACACGGTTCTTTCTCATTTTATCTCTTACTTTATTTTCTGCCATTACTTATCTCCATCTTTTAATATGTGTCTATTATAACACATGTCTTGCAAAATGTACAGGGTTAATTTGAAAATACTGGAGTCTCCTTAATACCTTCAACCCAGTTTTCAGCAGCATCTTCTACATATGCTTCTGATTTGCCATCATACCATTCAATACCTAAACTATTACCTTCTACGAAAAACTTAACTCCATAGCGATCTTCTGCTATACATTTAATCACTTCAGCTCTTTTATTTTCGCCATAATAGCTTGATAGTTCCATATAATTTGACATAGTATTACTCCCAGTTTATTGTTATTCGTGTGTTAGCTTTGCCATTCCAATTATAGGTACAACCCATCTCTTCAATAATTGGTAGTATAGCCTTTAAATTAGCAACACCTTCTTTATCGCCTGCAAAACAGAAGCAACTATCTTTCTGCTCATCAGACGTGTAATGTGGAAAAATGCAGTATTCTCTATTAGCTAAATCTAATTCTTCGAGAACCTTTTCGTCAACGATCCAACCTGTTCCATTACATTCAGAACAATCGTCTTCATCGCCATCGCATACTTCGCATTCTTCCGCGCTTTCGTCATAGTCGAATAGATCAATCTCACAGTCCTGCTCATGATTGAACAGAACCTTATTGAGATCTACGTCTTCTCCAGTAAATGGACCAACCTCATGTTCAAACGGAATGTCGGACCATGCACAAGAAGAACAGCATGGTAAGCCCCAGCCACAATACCATCCTTCTTGCCTTAGACGATCAAATAACTTTTCTAGCTTATTTGTTTTCATTTTCTTCTAGCTTATTGCCATAGTAATCATGAGTTCCAGCGTCATGGTTCTTACGGCGCCATTTACGTTCTTCATCAGCAGCTACAGCAATTGTTATCATGCAATAACTGAATCCTATAATGCCGATGCCTGCGAATACTGTAGGCCATCCATATAGATTACCAATCGCCATCGCTAAGTAAGTGAATGAGCCGCCAACACATAGCCCGTCAATAAATGTTTTAGTTGTTTCTTTCATATTTTATGCTCCAAATAAGCTGTTAATAAAGTTGTAGCCGTATACGGCAATGAACCCCAGTATTACTCCTTGGAAAAAAGGTGTTGCATATTCTATAAGTTGTTTCATTATTATTTGCCTATGTGTTTTACGTTTTCACGCGTAATGACTTGATACGCACCCTTGTTATATGCGGGTGCTACTGTAAAGTTTTTAGAGGCCTCTGCTCTCCATGACTGGTCGTCGCTAGCTGTCTTCTGAGGCGGTTGAAGAGAAGCCGAAGGGTAATCCTTTATCAGTCTTGGAGGTTGGTGTGTTGGCACGTAGGCTTCTGTAGATTTAGAAACCATTGCCTTAGGTTTGCGAAACGCTTTGGACTTACGCTTTCTGCCGTGCGGATCGTATCGAAGTGAGCCAATATAATTAGTAGCCATTATATTAATCCCAGTCGTTCTTCATAGAATTATATGTGTCAATATAAGAAGTACCTGCTAGATAGCTTTTAGTTTCACTATCACTGTAGTACATGTTCTTCGGACTATTACATTCTAAGGAGCTTGGTGCTTGATGACCAGCTTTATAAACTTGTTTGGTTAACCTACTTTGTTCTTTCTTGAACTTCTTAGCTTCTACTCGTGCAGCCGAGCGTCTTGCTTTTTTCTCTTTAAAATACTTTGATTTTTCTGCTTTCAATTCAGCCATTACTTGCTCATATGCTGTTGACATAATATACTTCTCCATTAAATTTATATAGTCATTGTATCACAGTTTAATGTGTTTGTACAGTGTTTATTTCAATTAATTGCAAATAAATTGTTAACCATTAAAACTAAACCAACGCTATTTAATAATATAAGTGCTCTATCTTTCCATATAACCGATACAGCTAACCATAAAAATACGCCTATGATTGATAGCACAAGGTCGTGTATATAGTAACCATCGACTCCTCGTATGGACATTGCAACTAAAAGTAAGATACATGCTGCCCATTTTAAATACCAATCTAGTGTATACTTTGGATTTCTACTCAAGATACATCCTTCTCATATATGTCGATAATATCCGCATCAATACCATCTTTAATTAAATTTTCTTTTAAGAACCAAGGGTCAGGGACATTCCATTCTATACGACGTTCTCCTTGTTTGTTATACCAACTCACGCACCAGACCATTTTTATTGTTTCCTTAATCCTTGTTTTTCTTTTGATAGAGACCTAAACCAACTAGTTCAAACGCACCTATAACAAGTATTAGTGAACCAACTGATAAAAATAAACCATATAACATTTAATCTTCGCCTTCTTCTTGATTTGCTGCAGCTACTCCGGCTGCACCTTGTATGAATAAAATAGTAACAATTGTTAAGAGGTTACCGATAAACATTCCACTTGCTATTGTCATAACATCCATAGCCTTCTCCTTAGCCGTTTAGTTGCTCCCAGTCTTTTGATGTACATCCTGAGATAATGAATTCACGCTCATCAGCGGATAGCTGTGGCATGGCATCTTGAATAAGTGTACCATCAATCCATGCTATGTACTGCTCATTGGTAGCATTGATTGCCATCTGGTTATCCTTACCTGTTACAGGTGAAGTTCTTTGTACAATAATCATAATCTAATTCCTTGCTTTTTTAACAAATAACCTGCTATAATAAACCCTATGGTCGACATTAATAACGTCTGTGGTATTGACATCGACCCTGTTTCCAGCCCTCCGACGGATCCCATAACTAGGAATCCGCTTAATAGACCAAGAATAAAGTTCATGTTACGCTGCCTCCATGATTGATAATGGTACGTTGAATAATACTGAATCAATATCAACAACGGCTTTAGTACGTTTAACTCTTGACACGATACCAGCCATTCGACCTTTTCTACTGTTAATTACTACATGATCACCAGGAGCGAAAGTAGCACGTTTTGCAGCAGATGTAATAGCTCGTAGCTGCTTCTGCTTAATTTTAATTAAGTCAATTGCTGCATTTAACTCTTCAGTTGAAGAGATGTTGTTAATTGCGTTTAATAAAGATTTTTTCATAATATAATTTCCTTCACTTGTTTTATTAATTTATGGTACCATTCTATACCATTTTCGACAATTTGTACAGGCTTATTTGCAATAACAGGAGACTATTTTAAGGTTATTAGTCAGGCCAACACTCAGTATATAACTTGGCCTCTAGGCGGTGAGCTTCTCGCTCCCAAGGTTGATTCTCGTATTTGTATCCACCTGCGTTTCTACCTTTCCATGTAGTAGCGTATCCGTTTAGTTCATTACGAAAGTATTGTTTGACATGAACCATTTCATGCGCTAAGGTCTGCATCATATCAGAGAATGGTATCTTCTCACCCTCTAGTTTGCGACCGATATTGATGTCTACATATCCTACTTTACTATCACCCCAGCAATCGCCGTAACGATCGCCAAGGTCTGTTTTAAAATTTAAAAAGATTAGTTTTGAGTGCATGCGGTTTATATTAAGTGCACGACATAGATTAACAATGTACTGTTCAATCTTTTTCTTCTGTGCTACTTGACCGCTAATCGCCAAATGTGGCATATCACTTTACCTCTATAAACTTCCTACGAGTTTTAGAAAACTGCTTCTTGGGATGATCAAAAGTAATGACTTCTGTTGTCTCCCTCTTTATATATGCTACGCAGTGTCCTGCTTTGTTTAAAATATATGTATGATTTGGCCACTCCCATTGAGTGATCTCTTTCAACCATTTATATTGTGACTTAGGATATATCATTGTTTTCTTCGCTTTCACTATAAACTTTACCAAAGGTGATACAGATGAATGGAAGGCATATAACCATACCTTCAAACGGTGCTGTGGTATGCTCTTCTGTAACATGATTATAGATCCATACCGGACGACTATCAACAAACTCTAGATCAAGACCTACGCCATTACGAAACTCGATGGTTAATAGACGATTAAACAATATAAAATTTAACATGTTATGATACCCTCGCTTCAGCAATTGATTCAGCATCAGATTCAGCATTCTTCCACTCGTTGAAGAACTTCATACGAGCATCAGCGTTAGCCTTTTGAATAGCAGCAATTTTCTTAGCTGCTTTACGCTCTGCTTCGAAAGATTCAAAGAACTCCATACGAGCCATACGCTTATGATTCCAATCTTCAAATGATTCGGTATCGATACCATTAGCACGTTGCTCAAACATCTGCTCCGACCATTGTTCTCTTAAAAGTTCTAATTCGTTCATATTCTTTCCTTAAGTGATTTATTAATTTATGGTACTATTATATCATATTTAGACAATTTGTACAGGGTAACAAGAGTCTAATATGACTAATATGGTCACGGGCTATAGATCGTTATCTCTTCTTCCTTGCCTTTTACCTTAATACTGCCAATTTTATGACATGTTTCAGGGTCTTCTAATTGATCTCTTGTATATGACGATATAATCGTTTTATACTCTTTATACTCATGTCGTGCTGCCGTCGCCTCTAAACGTGCTGCAAGGTTAACAGCATCACCAATAACCGAATAATCGAACCTTGATTCACTACCCATATTACCTACAATACAATCACCTGTATTAATACCAGTGCCGACGTTTATATCAGGTAGTCCACGTTCCTTATAAACTTCTTTTAATTCGTTTGTTTTAGCTTCTATCTCTCTTGCTGATTTAACTGCCATGTCGGCATGATTAGGACAATCTAATGGTGCATTCCAGAACGCCATAATACAATCACCCATGTACTTATCGATTGTACCACCATTTGCTAATATAATCTTTGTCATGGCATCAAGGAACTCATTCACCAATTCAACCAATCCTTCTGGATCATCGTTATTTTTATAGTGTTCTGATATGGGGGTGAAGCCACATATGTCCATAAACAAGAATGTCATCTCCTTGCGATCACCACCAAGCTTTAATAACGATGGATCCTTCTGTAATGCATTCACCATATCAGGCGATAGGTATGTACCAAACTGCTTCTTGATCTGTTGCCTTAATACAAACTGTTTATAAAAGTTATTAAAAGAAGCACTCATAAATGTTATTATAAATAATACTATAGAACAGAGTGGTGATAATAATATACTATTCTCTGTCCATATATACCAATAACCATAAGTTAATGATGATGTGAGTATAACAAATAATGAACCAGAAAACCAAACCGGTAAATAATATACAGCAAGTAGAAGAAGTACAGCTCCAACTGCCATTACCGCAATCTCCAGAAGATCCGCCCACACGGGACGACGAAGAGTTTCTTGGTCCATTAAGGTTGAAATTGAAGCAGCTTGTAATTGATGAGCAGAACGCAATCCGGTGGAAGTCGGAATCTGAGCAGCTAGACCTTTGGCAGTCAGACCAACAAGAACAGTGCGACCTTGAAGATCAGGTAGTGACACATTGGACACGTAGTCTATTTCCGTAAACTTATAATTAGGATTGATCCACATAGAACCATTCGCATCTGTTGGTATTCTAAATGGTCTTAATATAATTTCTTCGATACCTATTTCATTTACCTTTACAGTATATGATGGTTTACCGTTCATGACTCTTATTGTTTCAAGTGCGAGTGATGGATATAACTGATCATTTATTTGAGAGATCAAAGGTATTCTTCGTACCACACCATCGACTTCTGGCATGCCGTTAATTAAACCATGACCCCACGCACCTTCTTCTAGTGATGGTATATTAGTGACAAGACCGTCGTATTTAATAACCCAATCAAGTGGATCACCTCTACCAAAGATAGCAGTCCCTACATAAGGTGCACTTGTACTCCTACCAGAAGGATCAGCATCTTGCGATAGTAATATACCGTTGTCTTTAATCCATGAGGCGAACACTTCATCACCCCCGAATCTATCTTCTTCTGGAAACATCATAGTGAATGCGATCATACCAGCATTTGCGTCACGCAGATCGGATATCATTTGAGCATATGTTTGGCGAGGGAATGGATACTGACCTAATGAACCTAATGACTCTTCTGATATAT
>Ga0102811_1000079_pt1 | contig 46498 bp, 52 predicted proteins | sample ColrivemetaGS705_FD_84507 | JGI IMG/M metagenome (GOLD analysis project Ga0102811, IMG submission 84507) | Estuarine microbial communities from the Columbia River estuary - Flood tide ETM metaG S.705 | ecosystem: Environmental > Aquatic > Marine > Intertidal zone > Estuary | place: USA: Columbia... | reverse complement strand
GCGCAAACTCGATGGAGCCAACCGCATGCCAGAGATCATCGAAGGGATTGCATTCAAGGACGGGATCAAACAACTTAACCATGCCGCCTAATCACGCCGTCACCAACTTTCGGGCATAGCTCTAACTAGGATTTGCGATGCAAGTTGGCACCTACTGGTTACTGTCCCGATACAAAGGACTGTTTTATCAATGACAAACTTTGCACGACCCATTAATGGGAACAGCGTAAGAGTTTTCCCCGTATCATGCGGGACAATAAGTTGAGGACCCCACATGGCCGGATACGGTAGTTACCTTAAAAAGCACACTGAAGCGCTTGTAAAAGACGTCGGAATTGAAGCAGCTTGTGAGCTGACTGGGAAATCAAAAGCGACCCTCGGGCGATACTATTCTGACGCTGATGAACACGCCGACCGGTTTAAGCCTGTCGATGCCGTGGCGGCACTTGAGGCGGCTTCGTCTTATCCACACGTGACCTCTGCTTTGGCAGAAATGCGTGGAATTACATTGTCTTATGATGAGACAAAGAACAATTCCGAAGGCGGTATCAACTCTGATGTGATCAAGTTGAGCCAGCGTTTTGCGATGCTGATGGGTGAGTATAACTTGTCCATAGAAGACGGCGTAATCTCGATGAACGAGGCAAAGCGGCTGCTTCGCGAGACAACGGCGATCCAGAAGGTTTTGCTTGATATGAAGCTGCACTTGGAAGAGGGCAAATAGGTCAGAGATGGACCTCTCCGACCTGACAAATGTTGCCGCAGACGCGCTGCAGCCCATAGATTTCGGTGCACTCAAGGGGCTGGATGATTCTGGTCACCCGCCCCGAATCCTTTTGCTTTACGGGTCTTTACGTGGCGTGAGCTACTCACGGCTTGCGGCGATGGAGGCTGCGCGCATCTTGCGTGCGCTGGGTTGCGAGACCCGCATGTTTGATCCGTCTGGCCTGCCGTTGCCTGATGATGCTGAGGCTAGTCATGACAAAGTAGCAGAGTTGCGCGACCTTGTGATGTGGTCCGAGGGTATGGTGTGGTCGAGCCCCGAACGACATGGCGCCATGACTGGGATTATGAAAACCCAAGTTGATTGGATCCCTCTTGCGCCGATTGGTGGCATTCGCCCGACCCAAGGCAAAACGCTGGCGTTGATGCAGGTATGTGGTGGGTCGCAGTCGTTTAATACGGTCAACCAGATGCGGATTTTGGGCCGTTGGATGCGTATGGTCACGATCCCGAACCAGTCTTCTATTCCAAAAGCATGGGCCGAGTTCGAGAATGGTCGCATGAAAGCCGGCCCGCTCTACAACCGGATCGTGGACGTGATGGAGGAGTTGGTGCGGTTCACTGTCATGACACGCGGACGCCCAGAACTGACAGATCGTTATTCAGAACGCGTTGAAACGCTTGAAGAAACCCATCTGCGTGTCACAACGACGTAAGATGCGTTGAAACGCATCCTACCCTTTTTCGACAATCACAGAGCCCACCGAATAGCCCGCACCAAACGCGCAGATAAGGCCCGTATCGCCCTTGTTTAAATCCGCAGAGTTTTGCGCGAATGCGATGATGCTGCCCGCCGATGAGGTGTTCGCATAGTCCTGCAAAATGTTCGGTTGCTCGCCCCCTTCAGGGTCACGACCAAGAACGCGTTTGCCGATGTAGTCGTTCATCGACTTGTTTGCCTGATGTAGCCAAAGCCGTTTGAGATCAGAGGCTTGCACGCCTTCCGCTTCCATATGATCGGCGATATGTTTGCTAACCAGCGGCAAGACTTCTTTGAAAACCTTACGCCCGTTTTGCATGAATTGCATGTCACGGCGATCGACTGTGGCGTCATGCGTACGGCGCAAATACCCGTTGTTATTGCGGATATTGTTAGAAAACTGTGTTGCGCAACGTGTTGATTTCACTTTGAAATGCGGGGCTATAAGGTCTTCGTCACGCTCCAGAATAGTCGCCGTTGCCACGTCGCCAAAAATAAAGTGACAATCGCGGTCGCGCCATTCTAGGTGCGCCGAGCAGATTTCGGGGTTTACGACGATTGCGCGGCGGATTGAGCCGGATTTGATCATGTCAGAGGCGGTTTGGATTCCGAAGGTTGCCGACGAGCAGGCGACGTTCATGTCGAATGCGAAACCATTTGCGCCCAAAAGCGCTTGGATTTCGACGGCGATAGCGGGGTAGGCGCGTTCCATGTTGGAGGCCGCGCAGATCACCAGGTCGATTTGCGATGCGTCTAAGCCTGCGGAATCTAATGCTTTTTTGCAGGCGTCCACACCGATTTCGGCCATGTAGCCGGGGGTTTCGTCGTCCCTTTGCGCAAGCTTTGGGAACATGCGCGTTGGGTCTAGCACGCCAGATTTGTTGAGGACGTAGCGGCGCTCGATCCCTGATGCGGCAAAGATGAAATCGGCGGAGGATTGTGGCTTGGCTTCCAGCTCTCCTGCCGCGATTTGCGCTGCGTTTTCAGCGTTATAGAGGTCTGCATAAGCGTTGAAGCTGGCGACCAATTCGTCGTTGGTGATGGTCTCAGAGGGCGTGAAAACCCCTGTGCCTGTGATCGCGACGTTATGCATGAAATGCCCCTTTTTGTTGCGTCAGACGGTAGGCCTGCCGCCGATTTATGCCAAGTGTGACGGTGCGTCAGGCGGGGTGTGATTTACGTGCACAGGGCGTGCACCGAACGTGCACTGGTTTGAGGCGACTGTGGTGTGTCGTGGTGTCCTTGCTTGTTTACTTGTGTATAAAGGTAACCTATATTGCATGTGTGTAGATAAGGATTTGCCCGATGGCCCAGCCAGCACATGCCCTTGATGTGTCTCGCCAAGAGACGATTTTGACGAAAGCCGCGTTGCGTGCCGCCGAGCTGTTGGATGTGAACAACCGTGAGTTTGCGGCGATTGTTGGGGTCTCGCCGTCGTTTGTGACCAAGCTGCGGGCGGGGACGTCGGTGCTGGCGGGTCACAGCAAATCGATGGAATTGGCCGTGCAATTTGTCCGCGCGTTTCGCTCGCTGGATGCGGTGGTCGGCGGCGATGCCAAGACCGCGAAGGCGTGGCTGCGCAATCATAACACGGCGCTGGATGCAGTGCCTGTCGAGTATATGAAGTCGGTTGTCGGCTTGATTGATATTGTGAATTACCTTGACCAACGCCGCGCCCCGCTCTGATCTGACGCCTTACCGTGCTGCCGTTTGGCGGTTCGTGGAGGATCAGAATATCTCTTCCACGATGAAGCTTGTCGATGGACTAGACGAGCAGCGGATTTTGGAGGAATTGCTGGATGCCTCCAAGCCGCCTGTGCCTGCGCCGTGCCAGCATTTACACTATTTGCAGTTCACACCGTTCCGCTATGCGGCGCGATATGACACGCGGTTTCGGCCCCGTGGCGAACGGCGGGGCGTGTTTTATGCGGCGGAATCCGTGCAGACGGCGGCGACAGAAGTGGCGTTTTACCGTGCCTTGTTTTTCATCGAGAGCCCCGAGACCAAGGCCCATGATGCGCCCTTTGAGATGACCGTATTTCGCACGCTGATCAGGACGGAAGCCTCTGTTGATATTACCAAATTCGGGGCGGAGGCGCGGAAGGTTTACGCCGACCCCGTTGATTATGCAGCCTGTCATAAGCTGGCGGAGGCCGCGCGCAAGGCGGGGGCGGAGGTGATCCGTTTCCCATCTGTGCGCGATCATGCGGGGGTGAATGTAGCGGTTTTGGACTGTGCCGCATTTGCGGATGCAACGCCGCGCGACATGCAGGGCTGGTGGTTTCGGTTCACCGAGCAAGGACTATTCGCGACCCAAAGATTTGGGAAGGGTCGCTTGGAATTTCCCTATGAAATGTTCGCAAACGACCCGCGCATTTCTGGCGGGTCGTTAAGCTAATTAACCCTGAAGCGAGCGTACGTCGACGCCACCCTCAACACGTGCCGCCATAGCCATTGCTGCGGCTTGTGCGCCTGCGGCGGTCGTGAAGTAAGGGATTTTGTCGTACAGGGCGACGGCGCGGATGTCGCGGCTGTCCTCGACAGCTTGGTTGCCTTCGGTGGTGTTGAACACCAGCGCGATGTGTCCGTCCTTGAGGCGGTCAACGATGGTCAGGCCGCCTTCGTAGACTTTGTTCACGGTCTCGCAAGCAAGCCCTGCGTCAGTGAAAAACTGCGCCGTGCCGCGTGTGGCCGTGAGGGTGAAGCCCAAGCCCAGAAGGGTTGTTGCGGCTTCCAACATGAGCGGGGTTTTGTCCGCGTCGCGGATCGAGACGAAGATTGTGCCCGTCGTTGGCAGGTCAACGCCCGCGCCCATTTGCGCCTTGAGGAAGGCCTTTGCGAAGGACCGATCCCAGCCCATGACTTCGCCAGTGGAGCGCATTTCTGGTCCGAGGATTGTGTCGACGCCAGGGAAGCGGGCGAAGGGCAGCACGGCCTCTTTGACCGAGAACCACGGGGTTTTCGGGTCGGCCAGCATGAACGGATCACGCAATGGCAGGGGCGCCATTGGGTCCGCGCCGATGACGTAGGCTGGCGCATGTGGGAAGTTCGAGAGCGGCTCGCCTGCCATGAGGCGTGCGGCGATGGAGGCGATGGCGCTGTCTGTCGCTTTGGCGACGAATGGCACGGTGCGCGAGGCGCGTGGGTTCACCTCGATCAGGTAGATTTCGTCGTCTTTGATCGCGAATTGTACGTTCATCAGGCCGATGACGTTGATTGCCAAGGCGAGAGCCTCGGTTTGCACGCGGATGCGGGCGATGACGTCGTCGGAGAGCGAGTAGGGTGGCAAGGAACAAGCCGAGTCGCCTGAGTGCACGCCTGCCTCTTCGATGTGCTGCATGATACCCGCGACGTGCACGTGTTTGCCGTCGCAAAGTGCGTCAACGTCGAGTTCAACTGCGCCGTCGAGGTAGCTGTCCAAGAGGACTGGGCTGTCGCCTGAAACTACGACGGCCTCGGCGATGTAGCGCTCCAACTGGGCCTGATCGCGCACGATTTCCATGGCGCGGCCACCGAGGACGTAGGAGGGGCGGATCACCAGAGGGAAGCCGATTTCTTCTGCGATTTTAAAGGCTTGCGCGTCTGTGGAAGCGATGCCGTTGATCGGTTGTTTGAGGCCCAATTTGTCCACGAGGTCCGCAAAACGTTCGCGGTCTTCGGCCAAGTCGATTGCGTCTGGCGAGGTGCCGAGGATCGGGATACCCGCCTCTTGCAGCGCGTTCGCGAGCTTGAGAGGGGTCTGGCCGCCGAATTGCACGATTACACCGTGAAGCACGCCGTTTTCTTGCTCGACGCGCAGGATTTCCATGACGTGCTCAAATGTGAGCGGCTCGAAATAGAGGCGGTCGGAGGTGTCATAATCTGTTGAGACCGTTTCGGGGTTACAGTTGATCATGATCGTCTCGTAGCCCTGATCGGTGAGCGCGAAACAGGCGTGGCAGCAGCAATAATCGAACTCGATGCCTTGGCCGATGCGGTTTGGACCACCGCCCAAGATGACCACTTTTTTGCGGTCAGACGGGCGTGCTTCGCATTCGACGTCGCCCATGACGGGGCTCTCGTAGGTCGAGTACATGTAAGGTGTTTGCGCCTCGAATTCGGCCGCACAGGTGTCGATCCGTTTGAAGACCGCGTTCACGCCCATGGAGTGGCGGATGTTGCGGACTTCGGCCTCGGAATGCTCAACAAGTTTGGCGAGGCGGGCGTCGGTGAAGCCCATCATTTTGAGGTCGCGCATGCCCTTTTCGGATGTGGGCAGGCCTTCAGCGACCACAACAGCCTCGGCGTCGATGATCTCGCGGATGCGGGCAAGGAACCACGGGTCAAATTTGGTGACCGCGTTGATGTCGATGTCGGACATGCCGTGGCGCATGGCTTGGGCGATGGTGCGGATGCGGTCCGGGTTTTGCTTGGACAGGGCCTTGGTGATGGCGGCTGCGTCCGGTGCGCCCGGAATTTCGATTTCGTCGAAGCCTGTGAGGCCCGTTTCCATCGAGGCCAGTGCCTTTTGCATGGATTCGTGGAAGGTGCGGCCGATGGCCATAGCCTCGCCCACGGATTTCATCGCCGTTGTGAGGTGAACCTCGGAACCTGCGAATTTCTCGAAGGCAAAGCGTGGGATTTTGGTGACGACATAGTCGATTGTGGGCTCGAACGATGCAGGTGTGACGCCTGTGATGTCGTTGTCCAATTCGTCGAGGGTGTAGCCGACGGCGAGCTTGGCCGCGATTTTCGCAATCGGGAAACCTGTGGCCTTGGAGGCGAGCGCGGAGGAGCGGGACACGCGGGGGTTCATCTCGATGACGACCATGCGGCCGTCCGCGGGGTTTACCGCCCATTGTACGTTTGAGCCGCCCGTCTCGACGCCGATTTCGCGCAAGACGTTAATAGAGTGCGTCCGCATTAGTTGATATTCTTTATCGGTGAGCGTCAGCGCAGGGGCGACGGTGATCGAATCGCCCGTATGCACGCCCATTGGGTCGACGTTCTCGATGGCGCAGACGATGATGGCGTTGTCGGCCTTGTCGCGGACCACTTCCATCTCGAACTCTTTCCAGCCCAAGAGTGATTCATCGACGAGGATTTGGCCTACTGGGGAGGCCTCCATGCCTGTGCGGCAATAGAACTCATATTGGTCGCGGTTGTAGGCCACGCCGCCGCCTGTGCCGCCAAGGGTAAATGCGGGGCGGATGATGGCGGGCAGGCCGACGTATTCAATGGCGTCAATGGCAAGTTGAAGGCCCGCTTTGATGTCGCGTTTGCCGTTTTCCATCTTAGGTGCCGTGATGATTGTGGCTTTTGGGTTTTCAATGCCAAGGCGGTCCATGGCGTCACGGAAGAGGCCGCGATCTTCTGCCATTTCAATGGCTTCGCGCTTGGCGCCAATCATCTCGACGCCGAATTTTTCGAGCACGCCCATGTCGGCGAGCGCAAGCGATGTGTTCAATCCAGTCTGACCGCCCATTGTGGGCAGGAGCGCGTCCGGGCGCTCTTTCTCGATGATTTTGGCGACGACTTCGGGGGTGACGGGCTCGATGTAGGTCGCATCCGCAAGGCCCGGATCGGTCATGATTGTCGCGGGGTTGGAGTTGACGAGGATGACGCGGTAGCCTTCTTCGCGCAGCGCCTTACAGGCTTGTGCGCCCGAATAGTCGAATTCGCAGGCTTGCCCGATAATAATAGGCCCCGCACCGATAATCATGATCGACTTGATATCATCACGTTTTGGCATGGCAGGGCCCCTTATCTATGTGCGTGCAAATTGTCCTGCGTTATAGGGACGGGGGCGATGGGTGCAAGCGGGATAGTCCAATTTTCGCCGAAAATTGATGCCTCCGGCGGGCATATTGATGCTCGGAAAAAGGAACAGCGGCAGATTACTTGACTTTGGCCCTAGTAAGGGGTGTATCGGGGCGACTGATTTATCCTTTGAGGACTGCTATAATGCACGCTTACCGTTCCCACTCTTGTGCCGATCTCACTGCCGCCAATGTTGGGGAGACTGTTCGCCTTTCGGGCTGGGTCAACCGCGTGCGCGATCACGGTGGCATTTTGTTCATCGATTTGCGCGACCATTACGGCATTACCCAAGTGTTGTGTGACCCCGACTCGGCGGCATTTGCTGATGTTGAGAAGGTCCGTTCTGAATGGTGTATCCGCATTGATGGTGAGGTGAAGGCCCGCGCGCCTGAGCTGATCAACGCGAAGATCCCAACGGGTGAAGTTGAGGTTTTTGTACGTTCCATCGAGGTGCTTGGTGCGTCGAAGGAGCTGCCGTTGCAGGTGTTTGGCGATCAGGAATATCCTGAGGAAACACGCCTGAAGTATCGCTATTTGGACCTGCGCCGTGAGGCGATGCAGGACAATATGAAGCTGCGCTCTGACGTTGTGTCATCGATGCGCAAGCGCATGTGGGACAAAGGGTTCCGCGAGTTTCAGACGCCGATTATCACGGCATCATCCCCTGAGGGTGCGCGCGATTTCTTGGTGCCAAGCCGTTTGCATCCGGGCAAGTTTTACGCGCTGCCGCAAGCCCCGCAGCAGTTTAAGCAGCTTTTGATGGTGTCGGGCTTTGACAAGTATTTCCAGATCGCGCCGTGTTTCCGCGACGAAGACCCGCGTGCCGACCGTTCGCCGACCGATTTCTACCAGCTTGACTTGGAGATGTCGTTTGTCGAGCAGCAGGATGTGTTTGACACTATCCAGCCAGTGATCACGGGGATTTTCGAGGAGTTTGGCAAGGGCCGTAAGGTTGACCAGACGTGGGAGCAGATTTCTTATCGTGATGCCGCCGCTTGGTATGGCTCTGACAAGCCCGACCTGCGCAACCCGATCAAGATGCAGGTTGTAAGTGAGCATTTTGCTGGTTCTGGTTTTGCGATTTTCGCGAAGCTGTTGGAGCAAGAGGGCACTGAGGTCCGCGCTATTCCTGCGCCGACGGGTGGTTCGCGCAAGTTCTGTGACCGTATGAACGCCTTTGCGCAAAAAGAGGGTTTGCCTGGGATGGGCTATATCTTCTGGCGTGAGAAAACGGCTGATTCCGTTGCGCAAGAGATGGGCATCACTGTGAAAGAGGCGCAGGCGCTGATGAAATCTGGCGAGGTTGCTGGTGGCATGGAAGCCGCTGGACCGCTTGCCAAGAACATCGGGCCAGAGCGCACAGAAGCTATTCGTGTGCAGCTTGGCCTTGGTCTTGGCGATGCGGCGTTCTTCCTTGGTGGCAAGCCGAAGGCGTTTGAATCCGTTGCTGGCCGTGCCCGCAACGTGATTGGTGAAGAGCTGGGCCTGACTGATCTGAACCGTTTTGCCTTTGCTTGGATCGTCGATTTTCCGATTTACGAGCGTGATGCTGAGACAGGCGAAGTTGACTTTGAACACAACCCGTTCTCGATGCCCCAAGGTGGCATGGAGGCCCTAAATGGCGCACCTGAGGATGTGCTAGGCTACCAGTATGACCTTGCGTGCAACGGTTACGAGCTGGTGTCGGGGGCCATTCGGAACCACAAGCCAGAGATCATGTTCAAGGCGTTCGAGATTGCGGGTTACGGCAAAGAAGAGGTCGAGAGCCGCTTTGGTGGGATGGTCAACGCGTTCCAATATGGCGCGCCGCCCCACGGTGGCTGTGCCGCTGGGATCGACCGTATTGTGATGTTGCTGGCCGATGCGACGAACCTGCGCGACGTGATCTTGTTCCCGATGAACCAGCGCGCAGAAGACGTGATGATGGGCGCGCCCAGCCTGCCCACAAACGAGCAGATGCGCGAATTGCACCTGCGTGCGATCCCGCCAACCAAAGGCTAATGGGTTTGGGCGATAAGATGCCCAAGCCATTAATTTCCCCGCGCAATTTTCATGCCCTCACCTATATTGGGGGCATGAACCGCGCAGGACATTGCACCCATGACATTTGATCCAAACCTTGCCGCGATCCGTTTTGGGTCTGGGCGCTCGCCGTTATTTGATTTGCCGCGAGAGGCCGATGCGTTGTTGGCCGAGCTTGATACGGGGCAGCTTTATGATGTCACTGGATTTGGCGACACGCGTCCGAGCATGGCCGAGTTTCAGGCGGCGGCAAAGGTGGCACGCGCTGCACGCGGCACGGATGCATTAGATGCCGAAGAGGCTGCGTTTCGCGAGGTGCGCGTTGCTGCAAATACGTTTTATTATGGGGCGGTGCGGTCTGGTTTGGCCCGCCATGTGGGCGCTGAATTCGGGTTTGCGGCACGGCTGGAAACATTTTGGGCCGACCATTTCACCGTGATCGCCCGTAATGTCGCGCAAAGGCATATGGTTTCGACATTCGTGCAAGACGCCATTCGACCACATATTCACGGCAGTTTTTCGCAGATGCTCAAGGCCGTGGCGACTCATCCGATGATGTTGATCTATCTCGAACAGACCCGTTCGGTTGGACCGGAGAGCATTCAGGGCAAACGATTGAAGTGCGGGCTCAACGAGAACCTTGCGCGCGAAATGTTGGAATTGCACACTTTGGGCGTCGGTGGTCCTTATAGCCAAACCGATGTGACCGAGCTTGCGGAATTGCTCACGGGGCTGACCTACCGCGCCAAGGATGGGTTCTACTACAATCCGCGATTGGCCGAACCAGGCGCGGAGACAGTTCTGGGTGTGACCTATGACGAGGCGGACGGCATTGCTAACATATTGACAGCAATGGATGATTTAGCGTCGCACCCGCAAACAGCCGAACATATTGCTCGCAAGATTGCGGCGGAATTTGTGGCCGATGAGCCTGATCCAGATTTGATTGATGCCATGAAAGAGGCGTTTGTGGCGACTGACGGCGATTTGCCGACAGTCTATGGGACGATGTTGGATCATCCCGCCGCTTGGGCGCCAAAGTTGCAAAAGGTCAAATCGCCGTTGCGGTTTATCACCTCGTCAATGCGGGCTTTGGGCGTGACTGGTGATGCGGTGGCGCAGGCTGACGGGCGCAAAACGCGGGAACTGATTTTGGGGCCGTTGCGGGTGATGGGGCAGCCGTGGGAAAAGCCGAATGGTCCTGACGGCTGGCCCGATGAAAGTGCTGCTTGGGTGTCGGCGCAAGGCATGGCGGGGCGGATTAGCTGGGCGATGTCAGCACCGCGGGTTTTGACCGATGGGCAATTGCCCGACCCGCGTGTTTTTGTTGAGACCGCCCTTGGCGGTTTGGCCAGCCAAGACGTTATTTTTGCAGCAAGTGCAGCCGAAGCGCGCCCTGACGGGGTTGGTCTTGTGCTTGCCTCGCCCGCTTTTCAAAGGAGTTAACCATGGATCGCAGGCAATTTATGACGCGGGTTGCGGCATTGGGGTGCTCGGCTGCGGCCAGCCCATTGGTAACGCCCGTCGCACTGGCTTCAGCCCCTTGGGACACGCGATTGGTGGTCGTGATCTTGCGCGGGGCGATGGATGGATTGGATGTTTTCCGCCCACACGGCGACCCTGATTTCGCCCGTTTGCGCAAAACGTTGGGTCAAGATTCGCTAGATTTAACAGGGTTCTATGGGCTTCATCCCGCGCTGGAGCCGCTTTTGCCTTTGTGGCACGCAGGCGAGTTTGGCGCGGCTAATGCCGTTTCGACCCCTTACCGCGACAAGCGTAGCCATTTTGATGGGCAGGATATTCTGGAAGCGGGCAAGCCCGGGTTAACGGGCGCCGAGAATGACGGTTGGTTGAACCGCATGATGCAGTCGATTTCGGGCATTACGGGGCAGACCGCTTTTGCGATTGGCCGTGATCAGCAGTTGATTTTGACGGGTGCTGCCCCTGCGGCTCGCTGGTCGCCTGAGGCCGCGTTGGATTTATCGCCGCAAGCGCAAAGCCTGTTGGAGTTGGTTTATAGCAACGATCCATTATTTGCGACGGCATCAGCGCAGGCCATTGAAATCGCGAAATCGGTTGAAATGGCGGCCGAAGATGACGCGGCGGACGCCGATATGATGATGGCGGATCCGATGATGTCGGGGGTCAGGGCAAATGCGGAGCACGTGCAATTGGCCGAGTTTGCCGCAGCACGGTTGCGAGATGAGACCCGCATCGCAAGCTTTTCGATCAATGGCTGGGATACGCATCTCCGCCAAGAGGGCGGTTTGAAAACCGCGCTTGGTCGGTTGAGTGATACGATCCTGACGCTGCGTACGGGTTTGGGGCCAGTTTGGGAGAAAACGGCTGTGCTGTGTCTGACGGAGTTTGGTCGCACGGCCCATGAAAACGGCACGCGTGGTACGGATCATGGCACGGGTGGTGCGATGATTTATGCGGGTGGCGCGCTGAATGGCGGGCACGTTTTGGGGGAATGGCCCGGGCTGGCGGAAGCGGATCTTTATAACCGCCGCGACTTGATGCCGACGCGTGATGTGCGTGCCTATCCCGCTTGGGTGATGCACGATGTTTTGGGCATCAATCGCACGACGATTGAGCTTTCGATTTTTCCGGGCCTAGAGATGGGTCGCAATCCGGGCATCGTGGGCTAAAGCGGGCCGTTTGTATCCAACCGTGAGTTTACCATCGCGCCAAGTGCGATTAAATCCGCCTCTGTCGAGGTGCCCTGTCGGTATTTGCGGGCCACGGCACTGGCTGCATTGCCCAGATCGTCGTCTTTGACCGACTGTGCGATGCCCTGCAGAAATTGGGTCACATAGCCAAGGCTTTCGCGGGCATCACCGCTGCCGATGACGGCGGCCATATGGGTGAGATCGTCCTGATAGGCAATTAGGTCTGGATTGACGGATTCGTCGGTCACCAACCTTGGCCCCGGAGGTTGCCTGTTGGTGGGCAGGTGGGACAGGATCGCGGATTGGAATGCCGCAAGGCTTGAAATGGGCTTCGGCATGAAACCGTTGGCCCCACACGCGAGCACCGCCTCTTGCAGGATAGAATCGCCGCTGGTGCCAAGGATGACATCAATCCGCGGAATGGCTTTTGCGCAGGTTGCAATGAGGTCGAGACCCGATCCGTCGGGCAGGCCGACATCAACGATCAGCACCGTGGGCCGGTACACCCCGAGATGTTTGCGTGCGTGTTCAAGTGTATCCGCCCGCCTGATCCGCGCCCCAGATCGCAAGCACAATAGGCGCAGGGCCTCGCAGGCGAAGCGGCTATCTTCGACCACAAGCACCGTGACACCCAAAAGTGGGCGTCGTGCCGTGGGCGGTCGGGTGGTCATGAAATCGTCGAGCGGGTCCATTGGGGCATCCTCGAATCCTGTTGCATTGCGTCTATTGAGCGCAGCCATTTCCTAAGGTTCGGTTAAGCCTGACATTGCGCGAGGCGGTTTTGCGCGACATAAGGTGGACAACCAAAGCTGGGGAGAAAGCATATGATCGGACGTCTTAATCACGTGGCAATTGCGGTGCCTGATCTGGAGGCCGCGGCAGCACAGTATCGCAATACGCTGGGCGCTGATGTTGGACCTGCGCAGGACGAGCCTGATCACGGGGTGACGGTGGTTTTCATCACCTTGCCCAATACGAAGATTGAGCTGTTGTATCCGCTGGGCGAGAATTCCCCGATCAACGGGTTTTTGGAAAAGAACCCGTCGGGTGGCATCCATCATATCTGCTATGAGGTCGATGATATCTTGGCGGCGCGTGACCATTTGTTGTCTGAAGGTGCGCGGGTTTTGGGGACGGGCGAGCCAAAGATTGGTGCCCATGGCAAACCTGTTTTATTTTTGCACCCCAAGGACTTTAACGGCTGCTTGGTCGAGCTAGAACAAGTGTAAGAGATTTTGTGCCTCCGGCGGAGGTATTTGCGATCAGAAGAAATGAAAGGACCCGCATTCGATGGGTATTACCTCAGCAATCGTCTTGTTTGCCGTGATTTGGTTCATGGTGTTGTTTATCGTGCTGCCGCTTGGGCTTCAGACCCAGACAGAGGCAGGTGAGGTTGTGCCAGGCACGCCGGGCTCTGCGCCAGCGAACCTGAACGTGCGGCGCAAGGTTAAGATCACGTCGATCTGGGCTGTTGGTCTTTGGATCATCATTGCGGGCACGATCCTGTCGGGCGCAATCACCGTGCGCGATCTGGATTGGTTTAACCGAATGGCGACCCCAGAGGTTAGCTTAACCGATGGTACAGATGGGTAAATGTTGCCGCCCCTAGGATCGGAATAAACAGGTTTACCAGCGGGATCGAAAGCGGCATCGCCATGAGGCAACCTGCGAGCCAGATTTTGCCGCTGTGCTTTTTGCGCAAAACCTTGGCCTCGGCCCGTCCGATGCGGCGCATGGCGGCGAGTTGGAAATACTCGCGACCCAAGAGATACCCGTTGAGCGCAAAGAAAATCGGCACGGCGAAGAATGGCAACATCGAGTAAAGCACAAAGGCCAAGATATTCGCCCCGATCAGCACGCCGAGGAAGTTGACCGTATCGCGCAGGCCTTCCCAAAAGTTGGCACGCGGCACGCTGGGCAGGGTGGGATAGTGCACCTCCTCGACCGCTTGGGCCACGTCGTCTAGGAACAGCGACGTCATCGCAGAGGCGACGGGGACCATCAGGAATACCGAAAGCAGGATCATCAGGCCAAGCGAGCCCCAGCCGAGGAGGTCGCCAAGCCATGTGACTTCGCCCACGAACGGCAGGGAGATCCCGCCCGCCGCGAAGGCTTGGATGATCCAGAGCAGACCTGCGTAAGTGGCGACCAGTAAACCAATTGTCAGCCCGATCCCAAGCAGCAGAACGCGTCGAAATTTAGGATCAGGAAGCTGCGCCAAGGCCTTGAAAAACGACGAGAAAATCATGTGCGCATCCATGTGGTGATGGCGGAAAGATCGGGGCGCGGGCGCTCTGGTGGGGCACTGGTCTCGGTGCCGATGTGGATGAACCCTGCGATGGATTCGTCCTTTGTGAGCGCGAAGGATTCCTCAATGAATGTGCGGTCGTGGCTCATCCAGCCCGAGAGCCAGTTGGCACCCCAGCCTGCGGCAAGTGCCGCGTTAACCATCGCGTTGCAGACGGCGCCTGCGGAATAGATTTGTTCGATGGCGGGGATTTTGTCCGATGGTTTCGGGCTGCTGATGACGGCCACGGCGAGGTCAGCCGTTGCGAATTGTGCGATTGCTTTTTCGATCTTTTCGGGGTCGATGTTCAGGGCAGCGCCACGGGCGGGGACGTCTTTTGCCAAACGCGACAGAGCCTCTTTCTCCAGCACGATAAACCGCCAAGGTTCCAGCTTACCATGATCAGGCGTGCGGGCCGCGGCCGTCAGGATTACATGCAGCTCTTCGGCGTTTGGCACAGGGGTTGTCAACGTCTTGGCAGGGCGCGAGCGGCGGGTGAGCAGGAAGTCGAGAGCGGCTTGGTTTTTGGCTGGCATGATGCGTCCTTTGAGGTGTTGCCCATCAGATATGGACTGTGTGCTGTCTGGGCAAGGTTGTTGGGCACCGATATCCGCGATAGGGTGTCGGTAACAAGGAGCTTTGCCATGAAACAAGTGACCAAACCAGCGATCGACGACGACCTGATCCAGCAGTTCTTGAACAAGGGCGGCAAGGTGACCAAGGGCAAAACCAAGCCACCAAAGCCAGAGCTAGGCCTGAGCAACAATTCTTGGAACAATCCTTATACCAAGGAAGAAAAAGCGGCGATGAAGAAGCCTTAAGGGCGGTTTTGAGAGTGCCGTCGCTCAGGTTTTTATATGTAGCAACTGCAGTCGTGGCGTTTTTGATTGTCGCAATTCGCGGGTATTCACTCGTTCGCACAGGACAACCCTCCGCAGATGTGATCGCAGCACAAGAAGCCCCCACGCCGTTTATTGAAGTGTCTGATTTCGCGCCGGGTGACGCGACGTTTGTCATCTTGAATGGGTTGCCAATCGTCGTTTGGCGGCGCAGTGGCGCAGACAAGGCTCTCGCTGCAAGTCAGAACGATCCAGCGCAATGGCACAATCAATATTCTAGCGTTTACGGACGTTTAGAGCCTGTTTTGGCTGACGATGCCAATCTGACATTAGAGAATGAATGGTTCGTTGCCATAGCTCAAATGCGGAATGGTAACCCGTTTATTCCATTGATGCGGTTTGGAGATTATGGCGGATTTTGGGATAGTAAATTCGCAAGCCAATTTGATTTATCTGGCCGCTATCGCGCAGGTAAAGAGGTGGACAACCTCACGGTTGTTCCTGCTGAATTTACGGCCGATCGACAGCGTATTAGGCTTGATATGAGTGGTTCTAAGTGGCCGCCCTTAAGTTATTGAAGACGCGTAGTTCCCATACTCCCGCCTGATCTTCGCCAGTTTCGGTTCGATATAAGTCGTGCAGAAGGGCCGCTCTGCGTCTGTGGCGTAGTAGTTTTGGAACCGTGTGTCTGACGCTTTGAACGCGATATGTGTCAGGGTGAGGGTCACGAGGGGGGCTTCGAAATTGGGGTGTTCGGCTTTGATGAGGGATTTGACCTCTGCGGTTTGGGCGTCTGAGAATGTATAGACAGCCGAGCGGTATTTGCCCCGCATTTTATGCGGCGATGTGCTGGCGTGGGTGCGCAGGTGGATCGCTATGAGGATGTCGAGCGGGATGGTGTCGGGGTCGTAATCGACGATGACGGCCTCGGAGAATGTATCGTGCGGCGGCGTCGATTGGATGAACCCTTGTGTCACACAAGCGACGCCGCGCAGGGTTTGGAACACCGCCTCGGTGCACCAATGGCAGCCGCCACCAAAGCCGATTTTACTCATGCTTTGCGCCCGATCCATTTGGACAGCGGGGCTGCGGATACCCCGTGCAGAATGATCGACAGGAACACGGTCATCGAGACGCAGGCGAGCAGTTCCGCTTCGCCTGGAAAGTCGAATTCGTCGATCATAATCAGCGTGAAAAGGATGGAGGCGATACCGCGTGGGCCGAACCAACCGAGGAAGAGTTTATCGCGCAGTGCCAGCCCCGTGCCTGCGAGTGACAGCCAGATTGGCAACATGCGTACGACCGTGAGAAACAGGATCGCGAGAATCACGGCGTTCCATGTCATGTGTTGCAATCCATCGGGCAAAAGGAGTGCGCCAAAGACGAAAAATGCAGTCATGGTCAGGAGTTGGCCGACGCCTTCCATGAACTCGCCGATGAAATGGATTTCGTGTTCATAGGTGTTGCCAAAGACCATGCCGCCGACAAAGGCCGCGATAAAGCCGTTGCCGCCGATGATTTCCGCGCCGATGAAGGACGCGAATGCGATCATCAGAAATGCCACGCCGCCAGAGGCCTCGGCCATGACGCCGCGGGTTTGGGCCGCATCCATCAGCTTGGCCATGCCCCAGCCGATCACGATGCCCGCGAGAGGGCCAAGCACGATTTGCTGCATGGCATTGAACGCCAGCCCGTCGGTGGTGTGCCCCATGCTAGTGGACGCAAGTATCGCGCCGAGCAGGACGAAGGGCAGCACGAGGCCGTTGTTCAGGCCGCTTTCGACGTTGATGGTTTGGCTCAGATGCGTAGGCACGTCAGGGCTGGACACCACGGTTTGCCCCAGTGCGGCATCGGTTGGGGTGAGCACGGCGGCGGTGAGGAGAGCCATGGCTAACCCACTCTCAGGGCTCAGGAAATACGCGACAGAAGTGCCAATCGCGAGGGTAAGCGGCAGGCCGATCACGAGCATCCGCAGCGGCAATTGAAAGGTCTCTCGCAGGCGATTGAACCGCACGTGGGAGGCGTCTGAAAACAGAACGAGAACCAACGTGATCTCGGCCAGCAATCGCCTGCCGTGGTCGAGAGTTTCGGGCGATGCTGATCTCTCAACCGCGTGCGAGGCAAAGTAGCCAACCGCCATAAAGATGATCGGCAGGGTCAGAATGGTTTTCGAGATTGCACTGCTCAGGAGCGCGTAAACAAAGACGCAGAGCATGACCCCCAAGAGCGCAAGTTCGAAGTGCTCGGTCATTTACGTGCCGCAGAATGTTTTGAACGGGCCAAAGTCGGAAGGCGCGGGCAGGGCGTATTTATCGAGCCCGTCACGTTTTGTGAAAGGTGCGGAGAGCACGTCGAGTAGCGCGTTGAACGGTCCCATGTCGTCGTTTTCGGCAGCAGCGAGGGCCTCTTCGACGAGGTGGTTGCGCGGGATGTATATCGGGTTGATTTTATCCATTGCTGCGGCGCGATCCGTTGGTTCCGCAGGGTCGCGCATTAGGCGTTCGGCCCATTGGCAGAGCCAAGGTGTGATGGCAATTTTGTCCTTGAACATGTCCGCGACGGGGGCTGGGTTAGCGAGGGCTGCTTGTGCGAGTGCGCGGAAGAATCTTGTGTAATCAACATCTTGGCCTTCCATGGCGGTGAAGAGATCATTGAACAGATCGGCGTCTGCTTCCTCGATAGAGGACAGTCCGATCTTGGCCCGCATACCTTGCAGCCAGACTTGGGTATAGCGTCCGATGAACCCTTCGATCACGTCGGTCGCCAGTGCGCTGGCGTTGTCGTCATCCTTTGGATCGATCAGTGGCAGCAGGGTTTCGGCCAATCTTGCGAGGTTCCATTGTGCGATGACGGGCTGGTTGCCGAACGCGTAGCGGCCATTGCGGTCGATGGAACTGAACACGGCTTTCGGATCGTAGGCGTCGATGAAGGCGCAGGGGCCGTAATCGATGGTTTCGCCCGAGATTGTGACGTTGTCGGTGTTCATGACGCCATGCACAAATCCAACATGTAGCCAGTTTGCGACAAGTGCCGCCTGACGGTCCGCCACACGGGTCAGGAAGGTCAGGTATTTGTCGTCGGTGTCTATCAGGTCGGGGTCATGGCGGGCGATGGCATAGTTAGCCAGTTGGCGAACTTTGTCCCATTCATTGCGGGCCGCGAAGAATTGGAAGGTGCCGACGCGCAGGTGTGATGCGGCGATGCGGGCGAGGACCGCGCCCTTTTTCGGGCCTTCGCGGTGGACGTTTTCGCCTGTGGTTGTGGCGGCCAATGCGCGGGTGGTGGGGATGCCAAGCGCGTGCATAGCCTCGCCCATCAGATATTCGCGTAACACGGGGCCCAGCACCGCTTTTCCATCGCCGCCGCGCGAGAATGGCGTGCGTCCAGAGCCCTTGAGGTGGAGGTCAAAGCGGCTGCCATTTGTGTCGAGGATTTCGCCCAAAAGCAGTGCACGCCCGTCGCCTAATTCTGGAGAGAAGCCACCGAACTGGTGGCCCGCGTAGGCCATCGCGAGGGGTGTGGCACCCTCGGGGGCCTTGGAGCCAGAGAGGGCTTCGGCGGAGGATTTGAGTGCGTTTGGGTCAAGGCCCAGCGATTTGGCGAGGTCGGCGTTGACGAGCAGGACCTCGGGCACGGGGGCCACGGCGCCCTGAAACTCTGCGTAAAAGCCAGCAAGGTCGCGGGCATAGGAATTGTCAAAATCGAACTTTTGCGGTGTAGCGGTCATGGGGCGATCCTTCGGTTTTGCACATTTATGATGCGATTTTTTTCGGTGTCATTTGATGCGGTGTGAAGGGCCGCAATGAGCCCAGAGCAGACTAATTCTACCCGAACTAGGCAGTGTACTGTTTAAGCACCTTCAGCGATGAGGCGCGGCCTTTCCAAAGCTCAACACGGTAGTAATCGTCTCCATCAAGGCCATCATCTGAAAGCTTGTCCAAATTGGCGGAAAGTACACGTACTTCATAGCAGCCGCTATCCAAAGATATCCGTTCCGCATCTGGAAAGTAATCTGTGCAGCCAGCCACGACCAACCGACCTGAAGGCACATCAATCGAAAACTCAACCACATGATCCCACAAAGACAAATCCAAGTTGGGTGAGCTATTGGAAACGACGATTTTTACTGGAACTTCCATGTTTCGAGCGGTGCAAACAGCAAAAGCGTTAGCCTCTAAAGCAAGCCGTGCGTTGTTTGCTATTTCCGTCCATGAATCACCGTCGATTCCGTCCGACTGCTCATCTTGGATGTAAAATTGGAAATAGTCTGCGAATAGGTCATATTCTACATCGGTCATTTTATAAAACCTATACAATCGACGAAGGAGGTCAACGGCAGCAAAGTCCGCATAGCTGCCATCTAGACATTCTGTTGAAAAGTGCCGCTTCATGACTTTTTACATCGGGAAGCGGGTTTTGATTACTCGGCCGCTTGACGCTTTGGCAGCACCCAGTCGGGGCGGATGAAGTGGCAGGTGTAGCCGTTGGGTAGGCGCATCAAGTAGTCTTGGTGCTCTGGCTCGGCCTCCCAGAAATCGGATGCCGCTTCGACTTCGGTCACGACTTTGCCGGGCCAGAGGCCCGATGCGTTGACGTCGGCGATGGTGTTGAGCGCCTCAAGCTTTTGGCCTTCGTCGAGGTAATAGATAGCAGAGCGGTAGGACATGCCGCGATCATTACCTTGGCGCAGGGGCGTGGTTGGGTCGTGGATTTGGAAGAAGAATTCGAGCAGCTTGCGGTAGCTGGTTTTGGCCGGATCAAAGACGATTTCGATCCCTTCCGCATGGGTGCCGTGGTCGCGGTAGGTGGCATTCGCCACGTCGCCGCCCGTATAGCCCACGCGTGTGGACACCACGCCGTCAAGTTTGCGGATCAGGTCTTGCATGCCCCAAAAGCAGCCGCCTGCGAAAATTGCGCGCTCATTCATTTAAATGTCCTCCACTTGATTGATAAATTCGCCGTAGCCTTCGGCCTCCATGTCAGCCTTTGCGATGAACCTCAGGCTGGCGGAGTTGATGCAGTAGCGCAGGCCGCCACGATCGCGGGGGCCGTCGTTGAAGACGTGGCCAAGGTGGCTGTCGCCGTATTTCGAGCGGACTTCGACGCGGACCATGCCGTGGGTGCTGTCGGTCAACTCTTCGACATGCGCGTCGACGATTGGCTTGGTGAAGCTAGGCCAGCCGCAGCCGCTATCGAATTTGTCGGATGAGGCAAAGAGTGGCTCGCCCGAGACGATATCGACGTAGATGCCAACCTCTTTGTTATTGGTCAGCGGCCCTGTGCCCGCGCGTTCTGTGCCGTTTTCTTGGGTGACGCGGAATTGCTCTGGGGTCAGTTTGGCGAGAGCTTCTGGTGTTTTCGCATATTTCATCGAGACGTCCTCCAATATCATTCTGTCCGCATCAAATAAGCGATGAAATGCGAATTACCAACTATGTTTCAATCGGCTCGCGCCCGCGTCATCTCAAGCGCTAGGGGTTTAGGGCCGTGACCATGTCGTCGAGCCAGCTATCTATGAAAGTATCGAACCGCGCGTCGGGTTGGCGCAGCGGGAAGACTTCGGCGAAAGGGTCGGGGGCGCAGATTTGGCTGCCTGAGAGTTCTTGCAAAACCGCGTGTCCGCAGAAGGGGACATAGGTTTCCGAATAGCCACCTTCGTGGACCATGACGAGTTTGCTGTCGCAGATGTCCGCCGCCAGTTCCATCACCTGACGGGTCATCATCTGGAAGGTCTCAGCCGTCGCCAACATGCGCCCCAGCGGGTCATTGGCCGCCGCGTCGTAACCGCAAGCGATGATCAACACGTCGGGCGCAAAATCGCGGATTGCGGGTAGGGCGATACGGTCCATGGCGGACAGATAACCCTTGTGGCCCATGCCAGGGGGGAGGGGCACGTTGAGGTTATAGCCTGTGCCATCCCCGCGCCCACGGTCTGCAAAATCGCCTGTGTCCATGGGGTAATTGCGGTCTTGGTGCAAGGAGACGGTCAGCACATCGGCGCGGTCGTAGAAGACGGCCTCGGTCCCGTTGCCGTGATGCACGTCCCAGTCGAGCACGGCAAAGCGTTTGGCGAGGCCTGCGGACTTTGCCGCCTCGATTGCGATGCCGATGTTGTTGAGCAGGCAAAATCCGTTGGGAAAATCGGGCAGGCAATGGTGACCAGGCGGGCGGGACAGGGCGTAGGCGTTTTTCAACTCGCCGCGCAGAACCGCCATAAGCGCACCTTTGGCGAGGCCTGCGGAAAGAGTCGCAGCCTCGAAGCCTCCGGGGCCGAATGGTGTACGTCTCCCAAGTTCGCCGCCCCCCGCGTCTGACAGTTTCTTGAATGTATCGAGGTAGCTTGCAGGATGGACGCGCAGCAGATCCTCAAGGGTCGCATTAGGGGCCGATTGCATGGCAAGTTCGCGGGATAACCCCGTGACATCCATCAGGTTTTTCAAGCGTCGCTTGGTCTCGGGGCTTTCGGGCAACCCACCGTTCATCGGCTGGACAAGGCCACCGACAGGTAGCATCCCCGCATAGTTGCCGCCGCCGTGCCAAAAGCAGCTTTCGTCCCAGTAAAATCCTGTGGTCATGTTATGCCTCCCATTTCGCAAAATACTCAACCCGAAGGCGGCAGGTTGCAAGGGGTGCTGCGATTATTCCTCGGGCGCGTCCGATGCAAGGCGCAGGCGGTAGACCCCTTCGGGCAGGTCCAAAGCGGCCTCAAGATCGCGGGTTTGCGAGATTGATAGCGTGATCTTAACCATTTCGCGTTTCACTGAATCCCATTGGGACAGGGTCACGCGATCCTCAAAAACATTGATCACCGCATCCTCAAGAAGCGGTGTTTTATCTTCATCAACGAGGGTGATGATGGTCGAGTCGAATTCGTGTTCTATGGTAAACATATCTGCAGCTTAGCGGAGCGGCGGACGACTGCCAATCGCGAGATTGTGCGCGGTGGGGGCTTGGTCGTGATCGGGGGACCTGATATGGATGTTATGAAACTTAAAGGCGAATAGCAGCGCATGCGCATCCCCCTCATTTTGATGTTTGCCCTCCTTGCGGCGTGTAGCACTGTGCCCCCTGCGCAGGACCCGCCGGAGGTTGGCGAAGATGTGCAAGTCCCGCAGGTTCGGATAGGCCGCGAGCAGGTTGAGAACGTGTTTGTGGTGGTCAATACGGTTGAGCCTGTTGCCGAAGCCTATTGTCTGGAACGTGCGCCTGACCTGAATTGCGACTTTCAGATTGTTGTTGATGAGACAGCCGGCGCGCCGCCCAACGCATTCCAGACCCAAGATGATACGGGGCGGCCCGTGATCGCGTTTACCTTAGCGCTTTTGGCCGAAGCGCGAAACCAAGACGAGTTGGCCTTCATCATGTCCCATGAGGCGGCGCATCATATTTTGGGGCATATCGCGCGGCAAAACCAAAATGCGCGTGCGGGCGCGCAGTTATTGGGCGGCCTTGCCTATATCATCTCGGGCGGCAGCGAAGATTCGATCCGCGCAGGTGTGCAACTGGGCGCCGAAATCGGCGCGCGCACCTATTCCAAGGATTTTGAGCTGGAGGCCGATGCGCTTGGCACGCGGATCGCGGCGCGCGCGGGCTATGATCCATTGCGCGGCGCGGAGTTCTTTTTCCGTATTCCCGACCCCGGAAACCAGTTCCTTGGTAGCCATCCTGCCAATGCCGCAAGGCTTGCCACCGTGCAGCGGGTTGCGATGCAGCTGTGATATGCCGTGCCGTCATGTCGGGTTTGGGGGTCAAGCCTTCGGAAACGCGCTTGAAACTCTGGGTCCGAGTATGCAAATAGTAAAGTGTTCTCAGGGCGGGGTGTAATTCCCCACCGGCGGTTATAGTCCGCGAGCGCTTGGAGGTCTCTTCAAGGTCAGCAGATCAGGTGTAATTCCTGAACCGACGGTCATAGTCCGGATGAGAGAGAACGCGTTTGGCCCCTTCATTGGGGGTATACGTGTGATCGCGCTTTGAGTGACGTGTCGTTGCAAAAAGGAGATTACAAATGACAGTCACTAGATACGCTTTCATCAAGGCCAATTGGCATTCACATATTGTGGATCGCGCCTTGGAAGGTTTTTGTGAATTGATCCCAGCGTCCCAAGTGGACGTGTTCGACGTGCCGGGCGCATTCGAGATGCCGCTTTTGGCCCGCGATTTGGCACAGACGGGCCGTTATGCAGCTGTTGCCGCTGCGGCCTTTGTTGTGGATGGCGGGATTTACCGTCATGACTTCGTGGCCTCCGCCGTGGTGGATGGTTTGATGCGTGCTGGGATGGATTCTGGCGTGCCTGTTTTGTCGGTGTCTTTGACGCCGCATCACTATCAGGAAACCGCCCACCACAATGCGATCTACGAGGCGCATTTTGTGGAGAAGGGCCGTGAGGCGGCGAATGCTGCTTTGATGATCGGCAAGGCTCGCGCGGCTGTTGCTGCTTAAAATATCTGAGGGGGATGGGTTAAAACCCATCCTACCTTGATGCGCATCATTCAGAATGTTGTCAGTGACCGCGGGTCGAAATACGCGGTGTCAGGTGGGGCTTGTGGCTCTGCCGAGGATGCAGATGCGTTCATTAAGCTGTTGTGTAAGAACAAGAAATTCGCAAAGGCCACGCATAATACGTGGGGTGTTATCTTGCCTGACGGCACGCCGCTGAAGGCCGACGACGGCGAGAGCGGGGCGGGGATGGTGATCTTGCGGATGCTGGAACGCGAGGGCCGTGTGGGCGAAATTGTCGTCGTGACGCGGTGGTATGGCGGCAAACATCTGGGTGGAGATCGGTTTCGGCATGTGCAGGAGTGTGTAAGGGTTTGGTTGGAGAACGGGGTGTGATTTGCGTGCACTAAGCGTGCACCAAGCGTGCACAGGGCGTGCACCGATTGGTGCGGCAACTTTTCGATCAGCCAGCGCTTGGATCGAGGGGGGGAACTGCGTCTTGCAAACTGTCGAGGACAGTTTGAGCAGTGAACGCGCGCAGCGCAGGGGGTGCGAACCGCCCTCCCCATGGGGGAGGGTTTGAGGCGTCTCGGAAACTGTTGAGAACAGTTTCAGCCGAAAACGGGCGAAGCCCGGAACGGGCTCTGTTCGCAGTCAATAAAATCAACCAGATTTACTTTTCTTTTGATGTGAGTTTACCAATCGCTTCTGCCATTTCCTGAATCGGTTTAGTTACCGCAGCAGCAAAGTGGTCGCCGAAAGCTGTGTCGTTAACTTGCAATTCACCATCGTGACTGCCGTCCAATATTCCAACTGACGCTCTGCCTTCCTTGATCGAGGCAAAGTCAATTTTTTCCTTTTGCATTAAAAGGGCTATCAAAATTTCCATAAATTGAGAATGCCGACGATCAATTCTACGAAACTCTTTTACAAATATGTTGAATATGTAGAGCACAATGAGAATTGTGCCGACTCTTACCGTCAAATTAGAGAAAAACTGAAACAGGAACACTCCATCAATCTCACGTGACGTTCCATTTGTCTTGCTTTCTTCGTCTAACCGCCCTGATTGAACTAGGCTCGAAATGGCTTTGTTCGTCTCTTCCAGCGCTTTGCTTCTGGAGTCACTTGTTCCATTTCCCTCCACCGAAAATTCACTGAGTTGCTCTTCACGTTTGGTCAAGAGCCTTTGGTAGGAGTCGTTGGCGGGTGTTTTTATTTCCAAAGAATTTGATGTATTTGCTGTCGTCGAAATGGTTTGACCAGCTAAAATTGCAGCTGTTAATCCAATCGCTATGGCGGCGATTGCAACTCCTACTTTCTGAACTGCCAATTGTCTGATCGTATTCGGCAAATTATCTTGGCTATCTACGATTTCTATTTTCTCTTTGAAGTTAGAGAACCAAACAACGCCGAAGCCCCATGTCAGAGACATGGTAATAAAAAGAAAAAGCCCAACGTTTGCACGGAGGCTTGTGAATTCATCCAAAATGCTGACCGTAAGAAACGCCGCAGCAATTCCAAAAACAAGAAGAATTATCATTCCTGTGAAGTTCTTTGATCGCTTCCCAAAGGTTGATTTTTTAGTGTTGTCGATTTCCATTATTCTTTAATTTCATTCTAAAAATCTTTTTGGTGCCTTTAAGCTAAAGCTCCCCACAAGTCATACTCACTCGCTTCCTCAACCACAACGCTCACCACATCCCCAACACTCAACCCATCGGTCCCCTCGTCAATAAACAAGTTCCCGTCGATCTCTGGTGCATCCGCCCATGTCCTGCATGTCGCGATGCCGTCTTCGTCGATGTCGTCCACGATGACTTTGAGGGTTTTGCCTACTTTGGCCTCTAGTTTGGCGGCCGAGATGGCTTGGGCTTTTTCCATGAAGCGGTCCCAGCGGTCTTGTTTGACCTCGGCGCTGACGTGGTCGGGCAGGGCGTTGGACCGTGCCCCTGCGACGTTCTCGTATTGGAAGCAGCCGACGCGGTCGAGTTGCGCTTCATCCAGCCAGTCGAGCAGGTGTTGGAATTCTTCTTCGGTTTCACCCGGATAGCCGACGATGAAGGTGGAGCGCAGGGTAATGTCGGGGCAGATGGTCCGCCATGCGCGGATTTCGTCGAGGGTTTTGGCCCCAGCGGCGGGCCGTGCCATGCGTTTCAGAACGTCTGGGTGCGAGTGTTGGAACGGGATGTCGAGGTAGGGCAAGATGCCTGATGACGGGTCGGCCATGAGCGGGATCAGGTCGCGCACGTGCGGGTAGGGGTAGACGTAGTGCAGGCGGACCCATGCACCAAGTTTGCCCAGTTCGCGTGAGAGGTCGAGGATGTGGGAGCGGACCTCGCCGTCGCCCCAAGGGTTGGTGTCGTATTTGCGGTCGAGCCCGTAGGCGGAGGTGTCTTGGGAGATGACGAGCAGTTCTTTGACGCCAGCCTCGACGAGTTTTTGTGCCTCGCGCAGGACGGCGTGGGCGGGGCGGGAGGCGAGTTTGCCGCGCATGTCGGGGATGATGCAGAACTTGCACTTGTGGTTACAGCCCTCGGAGATTTTGAGGTAGCTGTAGTGGCGCGGGGTGAGTGAGACGCCAGTGGCGGGCAGCAGGTCGATGAACGGGTCGGGGGATGGGGGCACGGCAAGGTGGACCGCGTCGAGGACTTGTTCGTATTGGTGCGGGCCTGTCACCGCCAGAATGTTGGGGTGGTGTTCGCGGATGTAGTCGGGTTCGGCGCCAAGGCAGCCTGTGACTATGACCTTGCCGTTTTCCTTGAGGGCCTCGCCGATGGCATCAAGGGATTCGGCCTTGGCGCTGTCGAGGAAGCCGCAGGTGTTGACGATGACGGCGTCTGCGCCCGTGTAATCGGGCGAGATTGCGTAGCCTTCGGCGCGCAGGCGGGTGAGGATGCGTTCGCTATCGACCAGCGCTTTGGGGCAGCCGAGGGAGACCATGCCGATGGTGGGCTGGCCGTCACGCTTGGGCTCGCTAAAGCGGGCGGTTGGGGCGAGGTCGGGGCGGAGGGAAGGTGGGTTTTGTGTCATGAGAGTGGATATAGGGGAAACGGTGGCCGTGGGGAAACAGTTTGTGTGTTGTTGGGCGACTGGTTTGATGGTTTGGAATAGAGTAGTTTTGGTGCATGAAGGTATTTGGTGAAATCATTGCGCGAATAGTGTTCATTGCCGTGGTTTTGGGGCTGTTTTTGCTTGCACTCGGGTGTGTGGCAAAAGGGAAGTCTGATGAAGCGGAGAAAGTCAGGATCGCAACCGCAGGTGTCTTGATTGAAGGGCGGGCGTTTTATGTTGGGGACAGCCCGAATGTAGTTTAAACTGAAACAGTTTCCCTGCCGCACGTCAATTTCTTGGATGAGCTTATAGAGGTCAAAGATGCATTGCGCGAGTGGCCTTTTTCCTTTGGAAAATCGAGTATGCCATTGAGACTGAAACTTGAAATGCGCAGACGAGGTGAGCTTCTGGATGATCCGCTCACAACGGACCCCGCGTATTTGGTTGACGGGTATGATGTGACGGCGAGCGTATCAAAGGGCAGGGAACGTTTGGAGCTTTACCCTAAGGCTGAAAATGCTGGGTATTATGTTTGGTGTTCACGTTTTGAAGGACTGCGGTATTTTTGGGACTGTTCAATTCGCGCAGACTATCCAAATCAACCAAGCATTGAGGTGAGGTCTCGCTTTACCTTTCGGGAAAGCTTGCAAGAACGGGCGTTGCGGTTTCCGCAGATTGTTCAACGCATGCGAGATTTTGTCGGTTGTCTGGATGTGACAGACAAGCCGTTTCCGCAAAGTGAGGCCGCTTTCTTGGCGGCGCACCGGACGATGTCTGGGTGTTTGTAGGGGGATGCGCTAGGCCCCCGCGATGGTTCGCGAGGGCGGTTTGGTTTAGGCTTTTTCCTGCATCTTCCGAATAAACTTATTCTTCAGCTTATGCGGCAAGAAGGGCATCAGCCAGTTCAGTTGAAACGCCAGAAACGGCTCGTTGATGACGTTGATCTTGCCTTTGAGCATGGCGTCGTAGCCGATCTTTGCCACCGTGTCGGGTGTTTGGCCTGATTTGGTGAGCGCTGTGCCGTTCAGGTCGGCGCGGTCGGCGAATTCGGTCTCAACATAGCCCGGCTCTAGCGCTGTGACGGTCACGCCTTTGTCGCTGAGTTCCTCGGCCAGCGCGTAGGAGAAGCTGGACACAAACGCTTTGGTTGCGAAGTAGGTCGCTTGTAGGGGCCCCGGCATGTAGGCGGCGGTAGAGGAGACGTTGAGGATTTTACCGCCCCCGTTGGCTGCCATATCGTTGCCGATCTTGTGGCACAGGCTGACGAGCGCTTTGACGTTCAGGTCGATCATGCCGAGGTCTTCGAGCAGGGGGCGCTCGATGAAGAGCCCGTGCCCGCCAAAGCCCGCGTTGTTGATCAGAATGTCGATGCGGGTGTCTTTAGTGGCCTGATAGATTTGCTCGGCGCCGTCGGGGGCACCAAGGTCGCAGGCGATTGTGGTAACAGAAATGCCGTGGGCGGTCTCCAGTTCGGCTTTGAGCGCATTAAGCGCGTCGGCGCGGCGGGCGGTGATGATCAGATCGCCGGCAAGCGAGGCATGATAGCGGGCGAATTCGGCGCCGATGCCTGCGGAGGCACCGGTGATAAGGGCAGTGCCGGTGATAAGGGCAGTGTTCGACATGTGTTTTCCTGATTTTAGAGGGGGAAGATGCGTCAAGACACACCTTGCGTGTGTTAGCCCATCACAATGAGTTCTGAGACTTGCATCGATGCATTGTCCATCTCAAGGAAGGGGCTTTTTTCGGCGATTGCGCGAGCGCTTGCGATGTCGGGTGCGTTGAGGATGGAATAGCCCATCATTGGTGTCCCGATCTGATCTGCGCCAAGCACGTGCGTGTTTTTCAGCGGCTGTTGGCCGACGACCATATCCAACCCACTCATCCATGCCATGTATCGCGCCATATGGGCTTTGCCCTCTTCGGGGCTGCTGGGCTGGCTGCCGCCGTGGTAGGTGAGGATGAACTGTGGCATGGGGTTTTCCATTTGTGGCTTGGGTAAACTTACGTGCAAACCACGAAAAAAGCCACCCACGGCTGCGGGTGGCCTCTATCTCGTAGGATGGGTTTTAACCCATCGCCCTTAGCGGCGGCGGTCGCGCCGTGACGACATTGGCTGGAACGCGACGCCGACATGGGCCTCGCAATATGGCTTGCCAGTTGCGGTGCCCAAGCCACAGAACCAGAAATCATCCGTCGCAGGGTCACCAACAGGCCATTTACAGGTCTTCTCGGTGAGTTCCATCAAGGTCAGGCGCTTGGCCGTTTTCTCGACTTCGGACACTTTGGCCAAGGCCTCTGGTGAAATCTCGTTCGCAGAGGGCTGCGGCGGCAAGGGTTGGCCCGCAGGAATAATCGCACGACGGGCAGCCGAGATTGGGATGCCGTTCTCGTCAAGCTCAAGAACCTCTTCCTCGCCGTCCTTTTTCTTAGGGGCAGCAGCTGGGGCCGCTGTTGTGCCTGTCGTGGCCTTTGGCTTTGGCGCGGGTTTTGGCGCAGCTGGCGCCGCTTTGACCGCTGGCTTTTCCTTGGCTGCTGCCTTCGCTGGTGCGGCCGTTGCAGAGCCTGCACGGTTAGAAAGCCCCAAACGGTGCACTTTACCGATCACAGCGTTGCGGGTCACACCGCCCAATTCCTTGGCGATCTGGCTGGCCGACTGACCTTCGCCCCACATCTTTTTAAGCGTCTCAACGCGCTCGTCTGTCCAGGACATACATATTCCTTTGGTTTTCGGGCAGGATGTGACGCGCACATCGGGCCTTGCCTATTTCTTCAATCACCTATTGTAAGCATTGTGAGGCAGGATGTGAAGCGCAACTGCCGAAATGAAGTGAGGTAAGATCATGCAACAACAATCTGACATGGGTGTGCGTCGTTTTGGCCGCGTCAATTGGCTGGGCACATGGACGCTGATGCGCCGTGAAGTGAAGCGGTTTATGAACGTTTGGTCGCAAACGGTGATGGCCCCGCTGATCAATGCCGGTCTGTTTTTGATGATCTTCACCATCGCGATTGGCCCGCAGCGCGGCGATGTGATGGGGGTTCCGTTTATGACGTTCTTGGCACCGGGTATTCTAACCATGACCGTGATCCAGAATGCGTTTGCGAATACCTCGTCAAGTTTGGCGAGCGCCAAGGTGCAGGGCAATATCGTCGATACGCTGATGCCGCCGCTGTCTGCTGCGGAATTGGTGACAGGCTATATCTGCGGCGCGATTGCCCGTGGTGCCTTGGTCGCTGTCGTGATTGCGCTGGGTTGCTGGATTTTCCTTGGTGTTGGTATGGTCAATCCATTCTGGGTGATCCTGTTTGTTCTGTTGGGCTCAATCCTGATGGGTGGGCTTGGCCTTATCGCGGGTATTTTTGCCAATAAGTTTGACCAGTTGTCCGCGATCTCGAACTTCCTGATCACACCGCTCGCGTTCCTGTCGGGCACGTTCTATTCCATCGACGCGCTGCCCGACTGGCTGCGCGCCATGTCCCATGCCAACCCGTTTTTCTATATCATCGACGGGGTCCGTTGGGGGATGATCGGCGTGTCTGATAGCAGCCCTTGGATTGGCCTTTGCGTTGTCGGGGCCGCTTGTACCGTGGTTGTCGGCATCTGCTGGCGTTGGATGAAAACGGGCTACCGTCTCAAAGCATAAATCACCTTCCCAAGCGCGGAACCTTCCGTTAAGTCATGTGGCATGATGAACCGTGCAACATTTGTAATCCGACGCCGACGCTAAGCCCGTCGTTTGATCCCGCACGTTCATTTATTTCCTAAACATCGTTGACATGAGGCCCCGCCATTGGCACCAATCGGGCTTCTTTTATCCAGCAAAGACTGCTTTCGCTATGATCCCATCTGTTTTGCCGACCTATTCACGTGCGCCGCTTACTTTTGTGAAGGGCGAGGGCTCTTGGTTGACCGAGGCCGATGGCCGACGTTTCTTGGATTTGGGCGCAGGGATTGCAGTGAATACGTTGGGTCATGCGGCCCCTGAATTGGTCGCAGCTTTGACCGAGCAGGCGCAGAACCTTTGGCATGTCTCGAACCTTTACAACATTCCTGCCCAGCAAAAGCTGGCTGATGCGCTGGTCGATAAGACGTTTGCCGATACGGTGTTTTTCACCAACTCAGGCACGGAGGCCTGCGAGCTGGCCGTGAAGATGGCCCGCAAATATTGGTATGATAAGGGCGACACGGCGCGCACGGATATCATCACCTTCTCCGGCTCGTTCCACGGGCGGTCAAGCGCGGGTATCTCGGCGGCGGGGTCCGAGAAGATGACCAAAGGGTTTGGTCCGCTGTTGCCCGGTTTTATCCATCTTGAATTTGGTGACCATGCGGCGCTGACTGAAGCGGCGAAATCGTCAACTGTTGCGGGGATTTTGGTGGAACCTGTGCAGGGCGAGGGCGGTATTCGTCCGCTGCCAGATGCTTGCCTCAAGGGTTTGCGCGATCTTTGCGACGAACATGGCATCCTGATGATGCTCGACGAGGTGCAATGCGGCATGGGGCGCACCGGCAAGCTTTTCGCCCATGAATGGGCAGGCGTGACGCCTGATATCATGATGGTCGCCAAGGGCATCGGCGGCGGCTTCCCTCTGGGCGCAGTTCTGGCCACGGAAAACGCGGCCTCTGGCATGGTTGCTGGAACGCACGGGTCGACTTATGGCGGCAACCCTTTGGCTTGCGCCGTGGGTGGCAAGGTGATGGAGATCGTAGCCGACGACGCGTTCTTGGCCGAGGTGAACCGCAAGGGTGGCTTGATGCGCCAACGGCTAGAAGGCTTGGTGGCCGCGCACCCCGACGTGTTTGAAAGCGTGCGTGGCATGGGCCTGATGTTGGGCCTTAAGTGTAAGGCTGTGAACACCGATATCGTGAAAGCGGGTTATGCCGCGGGCGTCTTGACCGTGCCTGCCGCCGACAACGTGATCCGCCTTTTGCCGCCGCTCAATATCAGCGACGACGATATTAACACGGCTGTGAACCTCCTTGATCAAGCGGCAAGCGCTTTTTCCGAGTAAAAATATGCTGGGGGTCTGGGGGCTAGCCCCCAGCCTTGGCCAAAAGCGAAAAGACATATGACACATTTTCTCGACATCCATACGACCCCGCAATCAGAATTACGGGACATCATCACCAAGGCGCGCAGCATGAAAGATGCCCGCGCAGGTCTGTCCAAAGGCACGCTTGACGCCGACCAGCCCTTTGCAGGGCAGATGGTTGCGCTCATATTTGAAAAACCCTCAACCCGCACGCGTGTGAGTTTTGATGTGGGCGTGCGCCAGATGGGGGGGCAGACGATGGTCTTGTCGGGCGCAGATATGCAGCTTGGTCATGGTGAGACGATCGCTGATACGGCGCGGGTTTTATCGCGCTACGTCGATTTGATCATGATCCGGACCTTTGAAGAGCAGACGCTCTTGGATATGGCCGAGCATGCGACGGTGCCTGTGATCAACGGGCTGACCAACCGCACGCATCCTTGCCAGATCATGGCCGATATCATGACGTTTGAAGAGCATAACGGCCCTATCAAAGGCAAGAAGGTGGTTTGGTCTGGTGACGGTAACAACGTCTTTGCCAGTTTTGCCCATGCCGCCAAGCAGTTCGATTTTGAATTGGTGTTTACGGGGCCAGAAACGCTTGATCCTGAACGGGCCTTGGACGGGCTTTATCGCACCGAGCGTGACCCCAATATTGCCGTGCAAGGGGCTGATCTTGTTGTGACAGATACGTGGGTGTCGATGCATGATCCGCAATCCGCGCGTGAGCGTCGCCATAATCAATTGCGCGGGTATCAGGTCAATGATGCGCTGATGGCGAAGGCCAAGGATGATGCATTGTTCATGCACTGTCTGCCAGCGCACCGTGATGACGAGGCTACGTCATCCGTGATGGATGGCAAGCATTCGGTGATTTTTGATGAGGCTGAAAACAGGCTGCATGTGCAAAAGGCAATCATGCGCCATTGTTTGGGGGTTTGATGCCATTTTTCGTCGAAAAATGGATGCCTCCGGCGGGAGTATTTTCCGGCGGGAGTATTTGAGGACATAGAAAATGAAAGCCCTCCGTGCCGATGCGCGGGGGGCTTTTAGATTTAAACGAAGGCCGCGTGGAGCACCAAGTAGATCACGCCTGACAGTAGGGCCGCTGCGGGGACAGTGACGACCCAAGCGGCGATGATTGTCAGGAAGTGGGAGCGGCGCACGAGTTTACGGCGGCTGCGCTCTTCTGGTGCGATGCGTTCTGCCTCGTCACGTGTCGCCTTTGACAGGCGAGCACGGCGCTCTTCGTGGTATTCACGGTAGAAGCCGACGCCAAAAATCCCGCCAATTGCGATATGCGTTGACGAGACAGGCAGGCCCAACCAGCTTGCGATGATCACTGTGATCGCAGCGGAGAGTGCCACGCAGTAAGCGCGCATCGGGTTCAGTTTGGTAATCTGGTTGCCGACCATGCGGATCAGTTTTGGCCCAAACAGCACGAGGCCGAACGAGAGCCCAAGTGCGCCGATGACCATGACCCAAAGTGGAATCTCAACTTTGCCTGCGAATTCGCCGAACTGTTCGGCGTGCACGATTGCAGCCAATGGGCCAACAGCATTTGCCACGTCGTTGGCGCCATGCGCGAATGAGAGGAGTGCCGCAGATAGTACGAGAGGCAGAGTGAACAAGACCTTGAGCGACCGGTTCCGGTTCTCAAGTCCTTCGGACTGGCGCTTCACAAACGGCACCGCGATAAAGTAGAGGACGACGCCAACGGCAGCACCCAACATGACCGCATGTGCGCCAGTGATATCGATAACCTGCTTGAGGCCCTTCATCGACAAATACGTCGCGAATACGCCAGACATGATCGCGATCAACACGGGTACCCATTTGCGGGCTGCAGCGATCTTGTCTTCTTTATAGATAATCTGCGACTTAATAAACGCGAGGAAAAGTGCTGCGATTGCACCACCAAGGACGGGCGAAATGATCCAGCTGGCTGCAATGCCGCCCATTGTTGGCCAGTTCACGGCTGAGAACCCAGCCGCCGCAATGCCCGCCCCCATAACACCACCAACGATGGAGTGTGTTGTGGACACAGGCGCGCCAAGGAATGTGGCCAAATTGACCCAAAGCGCTGACGAGATCAGTGCCGCCATCATCGCCCAGATGAAAACGTCGTGGCCTGCCACGCTTTCGGGGTTAATGATTCCCTTGGAAATGGTCGAAACCACGTCGCCACCCGCCAAAAGTGCGCCTGCCGTCTCGCACACAGCGGCGATTGCAATTGCGCCGCCCATGGTCAGCGCATTGGCCCCAACGGCAGGGCCCATGTTGTTGGCCACGTCATTTGCGCCGATGTTCACGGCCATATATGCGCCAACGCCAGCAGCCGCGATTACGACCCAAGATGTTGTTGCGCCAGCGAAAAATATGGATGATGCAATGGCTGCAAGGATGATGAAGAGGAACGCAATGCCAAGGCCAACCATCGGTTTGGCCACATAAAGCGTCGCGGATTCAAACGACGCGATGCGACCAAGGTCGCGGTCGAGCGTTTTCCAATTGTGATCTGATTTATTCGTCGACATGGCGTTCCCCGATGGATGCTTAATTTCTATGCGAGGGGGTAACGGTCAACGTCGTGGATTTCAACGCTGGGATTGGCTGGGGTGCTAAAACTTAGCCAAGAGTGACTTTAGTTGTGCATTGTCGACCAATTCCGCAGCCTTTGAAGGCGAGACCCAAATGCGTTCCCTGCGGTTCGCCTCGGGGAAATCATTGGCGACATCCGCAACCTTCAGCTTGTAAACCATTGTTTCACACGGTTCTGAGCGGCCATTGTTGTAGGTTTTGCGGCCAAAGAATGACCCCATGGATGCTTCGCCAACTTTGGAGGCTTTGACGCCGCCTTCTTCCCATGCTTCTTGGGCGGCCGCCTCGCCAGCGGTCAAACCGTCGATTGGCCAGCCCTTGGGGAGAATCCAGCGACCTGAGGAGGAGCTTACCAAAAGCACCTCTTTGCCAGCGTCAGTCTTGCGGTGACACAGGGCCGCAAGTTGCAGCGCGGGGGGCCGTTGAAATAACGGGCGAAGGACGCCCGTCCACAAAGAACGGAACACAGTATTCATCATAACCTGCCAATAGTCTTATTTTATTACCTTTTGTTTAACAGGCTTAGCGAGATTATGCAACTCTTAGGGTAGCAGGGTTCAGGTCCCGCGCGGTTTTGCGCGCAAGGTGGGGTCGGCTTGTGTGGGATCTTCGGGCCAAGGGTGCCGCGGATAGCGCCCGCGCATGTCGCGCCGCACGTCCGCGTATGAGGTCGCCCAGAAACCCACAATGTCCTGGGTGACTTGCACCGGCTTCTGCCCCGGAGACAGCAGCGTGACCCGCAAAGGCGTGCCGCCAACCATCGGGTGCGTGGTTTGCCCGAACATCTCTTGCAGGCGAAGGGTGATTGCGGGGGCCTCGCCGTCGTAGTCGATGGGGATTTTTCGGTCTAGCGGCGTGGTGAAATGTGCAGGTGCAGCGCGGTCCAGGCGTTGGGTTTGGTCCCAGTCGAGCATGGCACGCAGGGCGGGCAGCAGATCGAAGGCTTTCCAGTCGGCGGCGGTTTTGACACCGTTCAGGTGGGGGAGGAGCCAGTCCTCTAAACTGTCGAGCAGGGTGGCATCGTCCATCGCGGGCAGGTCGCGGGCGAGGGCGACGCGAGCGCGAAAGCGGTTCGCGGCCGCGGAGGGTTTCAGGCCCAGCTGCCGCACGCCTTCGACCATGGCGGCAGCTATGGCCTCGGGCGGGGCGTCGGTCCAGTTGCGGTCGTCGAGAACCAGTGCGCCGAAGGTCTCCTGTTTGCGGGTCAGCACGCGGTTGTCGCGTTTTGACCATGTGCAGACGTCTACCCACTGGATTTGATCACCGAAAGTTGCGCGTAATTCGGCGTCACTCATGGCTACGGCTTGCCTGATTTTGGCCTCGCGGGTGTCGCCGTCCAGATCAGTGGCCACGATAAGGCGCTGTCCTGCCAAAGGATCGCCCGCGTCCATGACAGCCCCTTTGCCGCCAGAGAGCACATAGCGCGGATCGTCTCCTTTACGCCGCAGCCCGATGCGGTCGGGGTATGCGAGGGCGGCCATGGTGGAAAGTGGCATGGGAGGAACGTGCGGCAAGCCTTTGGAAAGGCGTGGGATTTCGGCTTTGATTTGGGCGGCGGCGGCGTGGTTGATTTGGCCCGCACCGTCGTAGCGCCCTTTGAGGGCGGCAATGCGCAGGGCGAGGTCAACGGGTGCGCCGCGCAACGGATCACGTGCGGCGAGTAGGGCAGCTAAGGGGGCGGCTTGCTGGCCTGCGGTGAGCAGCATGTGCGCCAAGCGCGGGTGCGTCGGCAGGGCTGCGATGGCCCGTCCGTGGGCGGTAATGCGGTGCTGTTTGTCGAGTGCACCGAGCGAGGTGAGCAGGCGGCGGGCTTCGGCCAGTGTCCCTTCGGGCGGGGGCGTCAGGAACGCCAGATCGTCGCTGCCCCATTGTGCCAGCTCTAATGCGAGGGGGGCGAGGTCTGCGGCCTCGATCTCGGCGGGCGGAAAGGCGGGCAATGCGCCGTCCTCACCTTTGGTCCAGAGTTTGTAGCAGGCACCTTCTGCGACACGGCCTGCACGACCTGCGCGCTGTGTGGCCTCGGCGCGGCTGACTTTTTCGGTCACAAGCCGCGACATGCCTGAGGATGGATCAAAGCGGGCGCGGCGCGAGCGGCCTGCGTCAATGACCACGCGGATGTCGGCTATAGTGAGCGAGGTCTCGGCGATGGAGGTGGAGAGCACAATTTTGCGGCCCTCTTTGACGGGTGCAATTGCCGCACGTTGGGCCGCGAAGGGGAGTGCGCCGTAAAGGGGCCGAATGGCGCAGTCTTTGGGCAGGCGGCCTGATAGCGCGGATTCGACCCTGCGGATTTCACCCTCACCGGGGAGGAAAACGAGGACGCCGCCTGTGGTTTCGGACACGGCTTGGATGATGAGATCGGCGGTGGCCTGTTCCAGCCGTGTGGTTTTGGGGAGCGCCTTGGGCAAGTGATGCGTCGTGACGGGAAAGGCACGGCCCTCAGAGGTGAGGATCGGTGCGTCGTCGAGCAGGGTGGCCACGGGGCCAGCGTCAAGCGTTGCGGACATGACGAGCAGGATCAAGTCGGGGCGCAGGGCGGCGCGGATTTCCCATGCGAGCGCAAGGCCGAGATCGGCGTTGAGGGACCTCTCATGGAATTCGTCAAAGATAACAGCACCGATGCCCGTCAGTTCGGGGTCGGACTGGATCATGCGGGTCAGGATGCCTTCAGTGACGACCTCAACGCGGGTGGCTTTGCTGACTGCACTTTCGCCGCGCATGCGGTAGCCGATGGTTTGACCGACAGGCTCGCCTAAGGTCTCGGCCAAGCGCTCCGCTGCGGCGCGGGTCGCAAGGCGGCGGGGTTCCAGCATGATGATGCGTCCGCCCGTGAGGTTCGCGTCCAGCATCGCGAGCGGCACGCGGGTGGTCTTGCCTGCTCCCGGCGGGGCGTGCAGCACAGCGCGGCCATGGGCGCGCAGGGCGGCTACCAGATCGGGCAGGATGGGATCAATGGGCAGGGCTGTCATGGGGGTACGTGTCAGGCCAAAGGGGTGATGGGTCAAGACCCATCCTACGGGGGGCTTGCTGTCATTTCTGCATTCACGCGTTGTCGCCAAAGTGCTGACCACCTAAGGTGGTACTGTAAAAGCTGTTAACAATTTGGAGTGACGTCTAATTCATGACGAAATGCACAACCCCAAGTGAAAGCCTGCGGACAAGGCTTTCAGCTCTTCTCATTCTTTCTTTGGCCTGCTCCGCTTCTGGCAGCGCCATCGCGCAAGACCACTATGAATTGAGCAATGGCATCACGGTTGCCCCGTTAGAGATGTTTCAAGAATGCGCGGCATGTCCCGAGATGATTGTGCTGCCGCTTGGTGATTTAATCATGGGTGGCGCAGAAGACGACACGCGCTATTCGATGCAAATGGTCGATGGGAAAGTCGCTATCGTCCAGCGTGGTAACCCCTTTGAAACCAAAGATGAGCGGCCTTTGCACAAGGTCAAAATGGATATGCTTATTGCTATGGGGCGTAATGAAATCACATATAATCAATGGATGGCCTGTGTGGATGACGGTGGCTGCGGCGGATATGAGCCAAAGGGTACTGTTTTGTGGATCACGCCAGACCGTGAGGTTCTGGAAGTTCCCAACGTTGGCAAACATCCTGTGACAGATGTGTCTTACCTCGATGCGGTGAGCTACGCGGATTGGCTGAACGAAAAGGTCGGCGCAGACGTTTACCGGATACCTACCGAAGCTGAGTGGGAATATGCCGCCAGAGGCGGAACGCAAACGCGGTTTGGACAAGGCGATGATGTGACGACTGATTAGGTTAATTTCAACGGGCAAGCCGAAGCGAGGATGTCGGGTGTTCCGCGGCCCGACCTTGTATTTCGGGCCAAGCCCGTAGAGGTCGATATGGTGGATGCTGCCAATAACTGGGGCCTCAGGCATATGTCCGGAAATGTCGTAGAGATAACATCGTCCTGTAAAACGGATCATTATTTTGGATGGTCAACAGGTAGCGAATGGCTCGAAAAAAGCGTGGCCGCTAGTTGTTATCGTGCAACGCGTGGCGGTGGCTACCCTTTCTCTCTAGATTTGGTGCGCGTCGCGTCGCGGGGCGGCGCACGAGAAGACTATCGCAGCGAATTTGGTGGCTTTCGGGTTTTGCGGGATTTTCAGTAGCATTCGAGCGGTACGTTTGTGAAACATCGCGGCTATGGCTCACGGGGCTGTCATGCGGTTCCCGTGTCGCGCGAAAGGGTGATGGGTCAAGACCCATCCTACCTCGCAGTCAAAACCTCAGTTGGATATCAATGACGAGGGGGTGAGCTTGGGCTATTCATGGCAGTCCGTTTTCAATAATAAGACAATGGATAGTCGGGCTTTCAAAGCCGCTCTTCAAAAGGGGTCATCGGTTCATGTATTTTGTTTTCTCCTTGCTGGCGTGGAGTGTGGCAACCTTCATTATTCTGGGCGGAGCGCCCGAGCCTGTTGCGGGCGTGAGTTTTACCCTGCTGTATTTTGTTGTCTTTGGTATTTGGGGGATCGTTTGGATAATCTTTTGCGAAAAGATCGTGCGTAGGTTGGGATTGCCGTGGCCCCATCTGTTCTTACTTCTTTTGGTCGGGCTGTTGTATGGTCTGGCGCTAGCTTTGATGGGGGATGTCCCCCCTCATGTCACTTTGCCCTTTGTGCCAATGATTATAGTCTATCTGATCAAGCTGTCGCGCCTTGGGGCCTGATAAACTCGTTTTGGTGGTGCAGATGCGCCTACTTTCAGCGCCACAAAACCAAAAGAGGGCTTAGACAGCCGCAGTTGCCTTGCTCTCTGAGCGCGTGCCCGCTTTCACCGTGTGTCGGACGGGGCCACAGCATGGGAGGCTGGCACCAAGTCCCGCACAACACGAAATCCGATTGTAGGGGGCCAATGATCATTTGACATGGCGACGCGCCGCGCGGGGCGGGCTAGCTCGACGTTGCCATCATACATCCCACCTTTGAGGGCGCGTTTGCAGTCAGCGCGATCGTTGTCTGCGGCGAGGTATTGGCTGGATGTGGACAAACCGCGATGCGGGCCTTCGCCGCAACTGCTTGTCATTTCAGAGGCATTTCCAGACATATGCCGCAGCCTCCAGCCATTCGCGGCGTCAAGTCGATCAACTGGTAACAGGTCATGCGCGCTTCCTAGGTCATAGTCCCAGACATATTCGCCGTCCTTTGTATCTCGCCGATAGACCAAGAAATTTGCCTGTTGGAGGGTTAGCGTGTCGCCTTGGGCAAATCTGGTCGTTGTGCCCGCCCGCGCGGCATATTCCCATTCCGCTTCTGTCGGAAGGCGGTAGAGGCCAGCGCCCACCTTGCTGTTCAGCCAGACAGTATAGTCCAGCATGTCTTGGTAGGTGACGCCGGTCCTCGGGTTTTGCGGATCGGTTTGATATTCCTGAAACTGCCGCCGAAACCCGACGCGGGAGTCAGGTGTCGGACTGCAATTTGCCGATCTTTCACAGGCGGTATAGGCGGCGGGGGAAACGGTGGCCTGCCCTTTTTCGCAGCCACCTTCCTTCACGCACACAGCTCATTGTGCCCGTGTCACCTCATCACGCCCGATCGCAATCGGCATATCAATGGTGACAGGATGCGCGGGAACCTCATGCAGGAACGGATTTGCGAAGTATTGCGGATCTTGCTCTTTGACGACGTTCCCGCTGGAATAGAATTGCCGCAGGCCTTCCTCAGGTTCGTCCGGATCAATGCCAAGGTCGACAAAGGCCTGCCGGAGCATCTGTTCGATGTCAGTTGTGCCGACATTGATATTTGCAAAAAACCGAATTCGGGCGTCATTTGCCTCTTTCGCGGGAGACCCCATCTGGAATTGCCCTAAAGGCAAGGCCACCATCTGCGGACAGGCATCACAGTCTTGGAAAACCTCAAGCGGGCTGACCTGTTCACCGGCGGCGGTTTGATAGACCTCGGCCGCAAACGCGGATGTGGCGGTCGTCAAAAAGCAGAGGAATGTCAAACGTGATAGGATCTTTAGGCTGCGCATCTACTCGTCTCGGGGTTATTTCACCAGCCAATCCACCATGTTTCTCTGACGATACTATGGCACGAAGCAGGTCATCGGCACTTCTGTCCTGCAAAACCAAAAAACCCGATCGCTTGCGCAATCGGGCTTTCTAATCTTCAAAACCAAAAGAGGGGCTTAAGCCGCCGCAGTTGCTTTTGCGATCTCTTTTTTCACTTTCAACGCATCTGCGGAAAGTTCTGCATCTTTGGACTTTGCAAAGAATGCGTCCAAACCACCGCGGTGGTCGACTGTGCGCAATGCAGCGTTAGAGATCTTGAACTTGAACGAACGGCCGAGCGATTCGGACATCAGTGTCACGTCCTGCAGGTTCGGCAAGAACCGGCGACGGGTACGGTTTTTGGCGTGGCTGACATTGTTGCCAGACATTGGGCCTTTTCCAGTCAATTCGCAACGACGTGCCATGATGTAATCCTTGTCTTAACAGGCTGCCATGTGGATCGGCCACTGGCACACCTTTTTATCGGGCTGAGGCCCTGCAAAAGCAAGGCCGTGAATTAGGTCTCCGCGATTTAGGAGGATTCCCAGCCCGCGTCAACCCGCATCGGTAACAGATTGGGCAAAATGCACAGGCTATTAGCGGTGTTGGTCGATCAGTATCGGATTTCCATCAGGGTCCACAACAACAAAGCTCGCAGGACCGCTGGGTCCATCGGTATTTAGGTTGGGATCGCTGGCATCAAACGGAACGCCCGCCGCCTGAAATGCGGCCTTAAGGTCCCGCACGTCTGTAAAGGTATCAAGATTCTGAGCCTTTTGATCCCAGCCCGGATTAAAGGTAAGCATGGGTTTCTCAAACATGCCTTGGAACAGGCCGATGATATTGTCGCCGTTCTTGAGGATCAGATAGCCGTGGTCCGCGTTGCCGCCAAAATCCACAAAGCCGATTTTGCGGTAAAATTCTGCCGATTTCGCCAAATCTTTCACGGGGAGGCTAATTGAGAATGCGCCGAGGTCCATAATTTCTCTCCTTTATGAGCAGAAAGTTAGGCCTTTTCTCTGGGGCACGCAAATAATGCGCGGTTTGACATCACGACGCCTGAGGGCCGCTTATTGAATAAGCGACAAAAGCTCAGGAACTTTTTCAATGATATCGATGGGCTCGACTTCAGGATCCCATCCGGATTTTATGGTCGCTAGGGGTAGCAATTCAATCCCGTGATACAGGCCAATCGTCATCTCGCCATTATACAGAACGGCGTAGTCTTTGACGTGTCCACCTTCGACGACGCCGAAGCCGAGCGTTTCGTAAAAGGCCATAGACATCGCAATATGTTGGACCGGCAGGCTGATCGAAATTGGCGCTACATTCATGAGCGATTCCCCATTGTGTGCAAGGACCGTAACAGAAACAGACGAAAAAACTAATTTTTACTGAAGCTTAGAGAAGTCCGGTCTGGGGCGGTGGTCGCGTGATTGAATATAATTTGATTGTTTCCAAATCACGGTCAATGTGCGGAGGGTGCGCGTTTATCCATCCGATCCAGCAAATCGCGCATGTATTCGGCATCATCCAGACGCGCCTCGCGGTGGGTTGCGATGATCGGTTCAGGCTGTGGCGGGCATTCGAGCGCCATCTTTTGAACCACGCCCGATTGCCCCGCACGGCGCAAAAGTGCTGTCGCAGGATGACCGCCAAAGCCCAAGCGCGCGAGCTTGACCCGTGGAAACACCTCTTGGATCATCTGTGCATTCACAAGGTCCAGCGGGCGGAAGGGATCGGCCACGATCACGCCTTGTAGGCCAGGTTTGGCATAGGTCACAAGATCGCCAAGCGCCTTGTCAAAGCCCGTTGCGTCATGATGGAACCGCTTGTCGAAGGGCATCACATCTGGGTGGATCGAGAATTGCGGCGAGACCGCTAACGCATAATTGGCCCGCGCTGCACGGGCAAAGCTAAACGCCCCGTAGCCGCCCATCGAAAAGCCCATCATGTGAACGGTCTCGTAGTGCGGGCAAAGCGTTTTTAAAGTGTTTTCAAGCGCGTATGTGTCGTTGTTAATGAACCAATCGTTGCGTCTCGTGGCGATGCAAAGTTGTGCAAAGCCGCGCTTTTGGGCGGAATAGCTCATCTGGGCGGGGTTGAAATCCTTTCGGCCTGCCTCGCGGAAACTGAAGGTGATCAGCAGGCGGCTGGCCTCGCCATTAAACATCGTGGCCCGCAAATGCTCGCCGCTAAAAACCACATCACCTTGTTCACTCATACCATCGCTCATGTTTTGGAAACGACATCTGCTGCGGCGGCGGCGGGGGTGATGAGCCCTGCGGCCACATCCTTTTCCAGCGCCATCATGCGCGCGTGCAAATCGGGGTCGGCGGTAATGCGGGCCAGCAGTTGCAGGCGGACCTCTTCGGCGAACCAATAGCGGGCTTGGTTTGCGCGGGTGCTGGTCCAAACGCTGCTGTCACGGCGCCAGTTCACAAGGGTCTGCATCTCGGCCCAAGCGGTCTCTAATCCAATCGTTTCCAATGCGGAAACAGTCATGGCCTTGGGGAAGCCGTCAGGGTCTTGGGCACGCTTTCGCAGCAGCCGCAAAGCCCCCGCATAATCCGCGCAGGTGCGCATCGCTTGGGATTTCAACTCGCCATCGGCCTTATTCACAAGGATGATATCGGCGATTTCCATGATGCCGCGCTTGACGCCTTGCAATTCATCGCCACCCGCAGGGGCGAGCAACAATAGAAAGAGGTCTGCCATCTGCGCCACAACGGTCTCGGACTGGCCAACGCCCACGGTCTCGATCAGCACAATGTCAAAGCCCGCAGCTTCACAAAGTGCTACCGCCTCGCGGGTCCGCCGTGCCACGCCGCCAAGCTGCGTCTGACTGGGCGAGGGGCGGATATAGGCCAAAGGGTCGCGGGCCAAACGGTCCATCCGCGTCTTATCGCCCAAGATCGAGCCACCAGAACGGGCCGACGACGGATCAACGGCCAGAACTGCAACGCGTAGCCCTTGGCCCGTGAGCATCATGCCGAAACTCTCGATAAACGTGGATTTCCCAACGCCCGGTGTGCCAGAGAGGCCGACCCTCAGTGCCTGTTTGGACGTGCCGAGGATATCAAGCAAAGCGAGCGCATCGACGCGGTGATCTGTGCGGCCACTCTCGACCAAGGTAATGGCACGCGCCAGCGCACGCCTGTCGCCACGCACCACACCTGCCGCAAGTTCGGCGATATCAAGGGTCTTAACCATATGCCTGTTTTAGGGGGCCGTAGGCCCCAGCGCAATCGCCACTTCAATCTGCTTGGTGATGTGAGGACGCAGTGCTACGGTTTTGCAGGTAAGTGAGGGGCGCGCCAATGAAAACACCACTACACCTTTGGATTGTCGGGGTTTTATCGCTGCTGTGGAATGCAGGCAGCGGCTATGACTACCTGATGACGCGGCTAGAGAGCACGGCCTATCTCGCAGTATTGACTGAGCCCCAACGCGCGTTTCTCGACGCGGCCCCCATGTGGTTTAACGCAACTTGGGCAATTGGTGTCTGGTTTGCGATCCTTGGATCAATCCTGCTGCTGTTCCGCTCGCGATTGGCGCGGACCTGCTTTGGATTCTCAGTTTTGGGGCTATTGGCGTCATCGGTCTATAGCTTTGGACTGGCCACGCCCACGACATTTGAGATCATGGGCACCACCGCGATCTGGTTTTCGGCCGCAATCACCGTGGTGCTGATCTTACTCTATCTCTATGCACGGCTCATGACGCGGCGGGGCGTTTTGCGTTAGCGGCACATCTGTTCGGCCGTGCTGCTGAAGCGCTTGTAACGATCCCAGAACTGATTGTCAGAGTAGCTTTTTGACTGGCGGGTGTCCTGCGCGTCCTGCGGCTCTTTAAAGAACTTCGCGGCACGGCGCTGCTCTGATCCGTTCAAGGTCTGGTTCGCAGCTTGTTGCACACATGAGCAAAGCTGCGTCGAGGCAGATTTCCGGTCCGCCGCCATACAGGCCTTGCTCACGGGGCCAGACACACGGCCACCACCACATGCGGTTAGAAAAACCAGAGCGGACATCACTACAATCTTATGCATCATTCACCTGTCATCTTAGCACCGCCCGATTTGTCGGGTCTAAGGCGCAAACTGCTGTTGAGGTGAGGTTAACAGGGGGCGGGGGCGCGTGCAAATCAAATGGTTGGAATCAACATGATCCTTGCAAGGTAACGCGCACCAGCGCATCTTCACCTAAACGCAAATGAAAGGTGTTTGGGATGAAGGTTGTCGTTATGGGCGCGGGTGTTATTGGTGTGACGACTGCTTACTACTTGGCCAAACAAGGTGCCGAAGTTGTTGTTATTGATCGACAAACCGGGCCGGGCCTTGAGACATCCTACGCCAATGCGGGCCAGCTCAGCTATGGGATGACATCCCCTTGGGCCGCACCCGGTATCCCGGTGAAGGCGATCAAATGGCTGTTCATGAAGCGCCGCCCGCTGTTTATCTGGCCTTTGATCAGTCCAACGATGTGGAAATGGTGTGTCCAGATGCTCCAGAACTGCACCGAGGAAAACTATGCGATCAACAAGGGCCGCATGGTCCGCGTGTCGAGCTATTCGCGCGATGTGATGCCTGAACTCATTGCCGAGACGGGCATCAAATACGACGGCCGCGAGCAGGGCACGCTGCAACTGTTCCGCACCGCCAAACAGATGAAGGCCTCTAAGGCCGACCAAGATATCCTCGCTGAATATGACAGCCCTTACGAGGTGCTGGGCCGTGATGCTTGTATTGATGTCGAGCCTGCTCTGTCTGATGTGCGTAACAAATTCGTCGGCGGTTTGCGCATGACGGCCGACCGCACAGGCGATTGCCGCATGTTCACCATCGCGCTGACCGAGATTTGCGAAAAGATGGGCGTCGAGTTCCAATACGGCCAGTCGATCAAAGGGATCGCGGTCGAGAACGGCAGGGTCGCGGGCGTCGACACCGAAATCGCAGGGCGCATCACGGGCGACGCTTACGTCTGCGCAATGGGCTCTTATGCGGTCAATGTTTTGAACCCCATCGGGATCAAATTGCCCGTCTATCCTGTGAAGGGCTATTCGGTCACGTTGCCCGTCACAGATGACCGCTATGCGCCGCAATCCACGATCATGGACGAGACCCATAAGGTTGCAATCACCCGCCTTGGCGACCGTATCCGCGTCGCAGGGCAGGCGGAAATCGCAGGCTATTCCAACCGCTTAGGGCCACATGCGACCGATACCGTGAAGCACGTGATCGGCGATTTGTTCCCCAAAGGCGGCGATATTTCCAAGGCTGAAGGCTGGACCGGCCTGCGCCCGATGACGCCAGACGGGACGCCTGTTTTGGGTGAAACCCACATCCCGAACCTGTTTGTGAACACCGGACACGGCACGCTTGGCTGGACGATGGCCTGTGGCTCTAGCCGCGCTGTAGCCGACGTGGTGCTGGGTAAGAAACCAGAGATTTCCTTCGATGGGCTGACCGCCGCACGGTACACGCGGTAAGGGATTGTGCGTCCGCGAGCATGTTGATGAAAATACACATTTCGATATTTGAATTGACTTGGCGCGGCGCCATTGTGTTTGATGAACCCAAGATAAAATCTTAGGGAGAACGACAATGCGCACGATCCTCACTGCTCTATTTCTGTCGCTGACAGCAAACTTTGCTGTGGCCGCGGAAACCCATCACGTGGCAATTCACGTCGACCAGAACGACCCGCAAGTGATGAACCTCGCCCTCAACAACGCACAGAATGTGGCGTCCTATTACGCAGGAATCGGTGACGAGGTGATTATCGAAGTCGTGGCTTACGGTCCGGGGTTGAATATGTTCGTTGCGGGCACCAGCCCCGTCGAAGCACGTATTTCAGCGATGGCGCTGGAAAATGACAATCTGACCTTTGCGGCCTGTGCAAACACCCTTGCAAAGATGGTCGAAAAGGCAGGCAAAGACGTGCCGATCTTGTCTGAGGCAACAATGGTGCCATCCGGCGTGGTGCGCTTGATCGAGTTACAGGAAAACGGCTATGCCTACGTGCGTCCATAGTCGCGCTGAACCATGGTCTGTCGCTCAGGGCGGGCTGTGGCCGATGTGGTGCTGGGTAAAATCGTTTGATGGGCTCACCCACGTGCGGGATGCGCAGTAAATGGGCATGATTTTACATTGCGTCTTTTACAGAGGTGGTCCTAGATTTTAGACCAGTTTGCAGCCTTGTTAAGATGGATCAGGGTTTCATTTAGGCTGCTAATCTCATTGGTTCTGTTTTGCTG
>Ga0102811_1000071_pt1 | contig 47164 bp, 78 predicted proteins | sample ColrivemetaGS705_FD_84507 | JGI IMG/M metagenome (GOLD analysis project Ga0102811, IMG submission 84507) | Estuarine microbial communities from the Columbia River estuary - Flood tide ETM metaG S.705 | ecosystem: Environmental > Aquatic > Marine > Intertidal zone > Estuary | place: USA: Columbia... | reverse complement strand
TTGGTTGTGCCCCAATGAACAATAAAGCTACTGTGCTTTTGAAATCAAGAGAACTTGATGGTGATGCTCCATTTAGAACAAAAGATATTATAGATTTAGTGGGTGGATATCATACTCAAAATTATTCAATCCCGCTTAGATTTCCAGAAAAAACTGATATTGAAATAGTGTCAGCTGGAGATACAGGTACGATTATATCATCTTCATTTGATATTATATTGGTTGACAATCCTGCCTAAATATGATATAATAAATAATTAAATAATATTATGGTTTGTAATGAATGGAAAACTATGTTGAAAATAAATCTGTTGCCCTTATAGGGAACGCAGAGTCTTTATTTGACTCACAACATGGTAGTGATATTGATGATCATCAGGTAGTAATTCGAATTAACAATTCTGCTATCTTCTATAACGACAATTCTCGTCGACATTCAGTAGGAACCAAAATAGATATCTGGGCCTTTTGGGATTGGCTCCGTCACGCAACTAGCATGACAACAGATAAACCGAACCGAATGATAGAGTTTGAAAGTAGTAATAACTATTTAAAACTAGATCTTAATATGGGTTCGAAGGAAAGTCCCTTTGTATATAAGGACAATGAATTTGGTTTGGACATTAAACAAAGATGTAGAAAAGAGACAGGCAATCCATCAGCTGGGTTGACTTGTTTATATTTACTGAATGAGCTGAATCCATCGGTAGTAAATGTATATGGGTTTGATTTTAAAAAGACCAAAACATTTCACCATAACACAAACATGGTAGACGTAAACAGATGGGATTCTTTTTACAGACACGATTATGCATTTGAGGAAGAATATTGCAGAAATAAATTCTTTTCTCAAGAAAGATTTAATTTAATAGGAGATTAAAATGGGTAGAATTAATGATAGAGGCCACGATGGTGGTAATATATGGAGATGGCAGACCATTGAAAAATATGTCAGAAAAAATGGCTGGACAAAGGGTGCTGAACTCGGAGTATGGCTTGGAGAAACATTTAAACATTTGGTAAGAACATGTCACGATTTACATCTTGTTGGTGTTGACCTTTATGCGGCACAACCTGGTTACGATGGTCCGGAACAATGGACGGCTGGTGAAAATGGACATGCTTGGGATCATGAAAGATATTATAATGATTTGGTATCCTTCTGTGGCCAATATCCAGACCGAGCAGTAATTATTAAAGATTATACTACTGAAGCAGCAAAAACAATTGATGATGAAAGTTTAGACTTTGTGTTCATTGATGCTGACCATAGTTATAATGGTGTAATGAGAGATGTACAAGCTTGGGCTCCAAAGGTACGAAAAGGTGGAATGATTATTGGTCATGATATACATTTTCCAACTGTTAAAAAGGCAGTAATAGAATTGTATGGTGAAGATGGTTATTTTGTTGAAGATGACTTTTTGTGGTTCGTTGAAAAAACTTAAGTAAGAGGTGAATGCGTGACAAATACTCGCATAATTAATTTCTACGGTGGTCCTTCCTCTGGTAAGAGTACGGCAGCTGCAGGATTATTTTATAAAATGAAAGTGGCAGGACTGAGTGTTGAACTCACAGATGAGTTCGCTAAGGAATGTGTGTGGGAAGGAAATGTTCCTATGCTGAAGGACCAATTATGGGTATTGGCTCATCAACACAGAAAAATATTAAGATTAGCAGATAAGGTGGATTATGTAATTACAGATTCCCCAGTTCTATTAAGTCCAATATATAGAGAACTATATGAAGGACCTTTATATTCAGATTTGATTGACAAGATGGCATTAGAATGTTATAATATGTATGATAATATAAATTTTATGTTAACAAGACCGATTGGGTTTGAGGAAAGTGGAAGAGCACAAGATGAAGTTCAAAGTGTTCAGATCGACCTGGATATTATAGCACAATTCCAGGAATTAGATATTAAATATACCCAATTAGAAAGCAACGATAACGCTGAAACAGCTTATAATTATATAGTGAAAACAAATGCACATTGATATAGATAGAATTTACCAAAAAGAATTAAAACGTCAACAAACAACGATTGAACTTATAGCGTCAGAAAATTTCGCATCTGATGCAGTAATGAAATTATGTGGTTCGGAATTTACAAACAAATATGCAGAGGGTTATCCAGGTCGTCGTTACTATAATGGTTGCGAACATATGGATGAGATTGAAACTCTGGCCATTGAGAAATTAAAGGATCTTTACGATTGTAATTTTGCAAATGTCCAGCCTCATAGTGGTGCTAACGCCAACCTTGCAGTAATGAAAGCCTTCCTAAATGTTGGTGATACAATTCTCGGTATGGATTTAGCAAGTGGTGGGCATTTAACTCACGGCGCCCCTGTTACTATTTCCGGAAAGTGGTTTGACGCTCATACATATGGTGTTGGTGAAAATGGTTTGATTGATTATGATAATGTTGCTTTATTGGCAGAAACTCATAAACCTAAAATGATTATTGCTGGCGCAAGTGCATATCCAAGACAAATTAATTGGAAACGATTTAGAGAAATTGCTGATTCAGTAGGTGCATTACTTATGGTTGATATGGCTCATTATTCTGGCCTAATCGCTGGAGGAGCTTATGATAGTCCAATACCTCATGCAGATGTAGTGACTTCAACCACTCATAAAACATTACGAGGACCTCGTGGTGGAATTATCTTATGGAACAATCCTGATTATACAAAAAAGATTAATGGTGGCATATTCCCAGGTACTCAAGGTGGTCCATTAATGAATATTATTGCAGCTAAGGCTCAAGCTTTTATTGAGGCAGATACCAAAGAATTCTTTGATTATGCAGAACAAGTCATTATAAATGCTCAAGCAATGTGTAGAGTATTTTTAATGAATGGTATACCAGTACAAACAGGTGGAACAGATTCACATATTATTTTAATGGATTTAAGTAATAGTAAATATAGTGGTAGAGAAGCAGCAGATTTATTAGAAGATAATGGTATTACTGTTAATAAAAATGGCGTACCAAATGACCCTCGTCCCTTTATGGAAACAAGTGGTATCAGAATTGGTACGGCAGCAGAAACAACTCGTGGACACGACGAGGAATGGTTTGCAAACCTAGCACAAAGGATATCGGATATTTTAAAATGATAATAAACATTGAAAAGAAACTTAGTCATATATGGATAGGGCCAAAGCCTGCTCCTCTTAAATGGATGTATACCTGGAGGGATAAGCACCCTGATTGGGAATATTCTATTTTTGATGACGCGATGTTAAAGCAACGTCGGTGGATTAACCAGGACCTTATTGAACATTATTATAGAGCAAAGGCTTTCTGCGGTGTTTCTGATTTGATTCGTTATGAATTATTATATGAACAAGGTGGGTTTATCGCTGAAGCAGATATGATTTGTTTAGAAAATACAGACGAACTTTTTGACAGCCCACCAGAACATGCATATACATGCTTTGAAAACGAAAAAGGTAGACCTAATTTTGTACAACCTATTTTTGCATGTAATCCAGGTAACGAACTTGTTAAAGCATTAATTGATTCATTAAGATTATTACGACCTGGCGATTTACATGTACAACCACATAAATCAACTGGTAATGAATTTCTAGCTCAATTTATTCCACAATATAGAGATATATTAACAATTTGGCCATCACATTATTTTATTCCTCAATTTTATATTAATGGTGCAAAACGATATGATGGACCTGATAAAGTATTTGCTGACCATAAATGGGGCTCTACTGGTATGGGATTTAATTGTGTTGACTATTCGCAGGGAGTTGAATAATGTATCTTTCGCACAAATATAAATTTTTATTCCTTAGGACTCCAAAAACAGCCTCCAGTAGCCTATCAGATTTCTTTATTCGTAATATTGACGACCCAGATGCAATTTATACTGAGGTTGAGGATTCAGGGCTTGTTGGTACATTATCTGAAGATATTGTGTCACGTTACAGACCTTATGCTTTTTACCATTTTACAGTACAACAATTAATTAATGAAGGTGTACTCACAGAAGAACAGGCTCGAGACTATTACACATTTGCATTATTAAGACATCCTATTGATAGACAGAAAAGCTTTTATTATTTTTATAAAAAGTTTAGGTCTCCAAGAACACCACCCTCGATTGAAGAATACAGAAACTGGGTAACCAATGGAGCTTTTAATAATGACGCGAATGCAGCCATCGTACAGGCAGACCTATTAAAGATACGAGGGGAATCAATAGGAGACTATTGGTTATATGAGAAGCTGGGTGATAGATTAATGACGTTTATGCATAACATTGGACATTCAGATTTTAAACATGAATTACCAAGGCACAAAACAGACACAAGAAAAACCAGGGAAGGTGAAATTGAAATCATAGGACAGGATCTAATAGATTTACAGTCTCGTTTTAAAGATGACTTTGAATTATATTACGCACTTACATAATGAAAGCATATATTCTTAAAATTGATACTCCGATTAGTAATGAATACGCACAAATTTGCGCCGATTCTTGTGACAATGTTGGCTTAAACTGGGAATATTTTGAAGGTTATCAAGATATTACTGGTCGTGCAGCTTGGTGTATGACAGGTATTAAAATGAGTTATTATGAACCACCTTTAATACTTGATCAACCTACCATGGCTCAAAAAGCAAATGCTTGTTCAGCTGGACATGGTGCAATATGGAAAAAGATTGCTGACGGACCAGATGAGGTTGGAATTGTATTGGAACATGATGCTATAATGCTTCAGCCAATAAACGAATTACACATTCCAGACAATTTAATAGTCACATTAGGTTATAAATTAACAGACCCAACAAGGTATAATCACAAATCTGCTGGTAAACCAAAAAATTTAATAAATATTAGTGGACATGAAGGCGCGCATGCCTATGCAATGACAAAAAAGACGGCAAAATTTCTTGTAGAGGAAATTGAGACACGAGGTACGCTTGGTGCTGTCGATAATGCATACTTTATAAAACAACAACGAAGAACAGCAGTGCCGTTAGCAATTGCTAGTCCTACTCCTGCTTTAGGTTGGTTAAGACAATCTACTATATGGAATGAAAGTGCGGCACGAAATTATAGTTTTATACCGTCATTCGCTGAGTATTATAAATAAACAAATAGAGCTTTACAAATATAGGATTAATCATAAATGGATCCAGATAAAAATAGACCCGAAACCGAAGTCGACGCCGGTTCTGAAAAAGATAACTTAGAACCTACGAAAGGTGTTAAGTCTAAAAAGAAGAAAGGTATTAATGGCGACCAGGATAAAGATTCCGAAAGGAAAAATAAAGGGTCGTTACTTAAAAAGACTGAAAAAGGCCGTGTTGATGGTGCACAGTATATTGATCTTGAACCAACAATTTCCGAAGCAAGGAAAGACACAGCTGTAATTGCTTTCGGCCGAATGAATCCTCCTACTGTAGGGCATGAAAAACTTGTAAACAAAGTGATTAATGAGGCTATTAACCGTGGTGGAGTTCCCCTTGTGTATCTTTCTAAAACACAAGACTCCGACAAAAATCCACTATCGTATGACCAAAAACTCAAATATGCGCAATCTTTCTTTGGTCGTAAATATATTATTAAATCAAAATCCAGAACTATTATAGATGTAGCAAAAGAATTGCAGAATTATGATAATCTGGTTGTTGTAGTTGGTTCAGATAGACTGAGAGAGTTTGATAAATTACTTAACAAATATAATGGTAAAGATTATACATATAAAACTCTCGAAGTAATATCTGCTGGTGATAGAGATCCAGATGCAGATGGTGTTTCTGGAATGTCAGCTAGTAAAATGAGACAGGCAGCAGCTGATGATGATTTTAAATCATTCTCAAAAGGTGTTCCTGGCAATAATAAACGTATCGCTCAACAATTATTTGATGATGTAAGAACTGGTATGGATTTGGCTGAAGGTGAAATGGATGCCAAGGTTGAAGCTTGGTTAGCTGAACGTGTTGCAAATGGTAAGGTCGATCCTTTATCCCCAATGGGCAAATCAAAACTTACAGGCAGAGAGGTTGCACAATATTATAAGACCAACCCTAAAGCGAAACAAGCCTCTAAGAAACAAGAAGTTAAATTGGGTATCGAACTTGCATTAGACTTAGCTGGTAATATGAATTACGCCAAAAAGGAAATAGATAAAATAAAGAAAAATTTATCAAAACATCCTGAGGTCCAAAAAGCATTAACTCACGCAAACGAATCAACAAACCACCAATTATATACATCGTCTACATTTGTCCAAAGATTACAATCAGAGGATAAAATGACTGTTGCTGATAAAAGAGCAAAGAGTGGTTATTATAAAGATGATTCCCCTGATGGTAAACTCTCAAAAAGTACAACAGCCAAAAGACATGCACAATTTGTAAAACAAACTAAAATGGCAGATGATGACCCAGAGGCATATAAACCTGCACCTGGTGATGCAACAGCAAAAACCAAACCATCAAAACATACAAATAAGTTTAAAGCAATGTTTGGTGAAACCAATTATGAAAAGGCTTATCTCAAACGACCACATCAACTATTAAGAGCAGATAAGGCAGTTAATTTTGATTATCGTTTTAAAATGTATGCTCAGGCAAGAGATGAGGACCGAAAACAAAAAGAATTAGATATCCAAAGAGCACAAATAGCAGCTGACATTAAAAAGGAATCAGATCCTTGTTGGGATGGTTATAAACAGGTTGGTACGAAAAAAGGCCGTAAAGGAAATCAAGTACCAAATTGTGTTAAGGAAGTTACAGACCTTGCAGATGCTGTAGAGTTTGTTTTTGAAAATGGTAACCCTGAAAAGTCATTAAAGGATAAAGCTGAGAAATCAGGAATGCCACTAGGAATTTTAAGGAAGGTATTTGACCGAGGCGTTGCTGCATGGAAAACAGGTCACAGACCAGGAACTACTCCAGTTCAGTGGGGTCTAGCTAGAGTCAATAGTTTCGCAACAAAATCAAAAGGTACTTGGGGTAAGGCAGATAAGGATCTTGCAGCCAAGGTAGAGTCATATATACAAACAGAATCACAATGAGTGGAGCAGGCGATTGGGGCACAGATAAGGCTCGAGGTAAATTGCAATCCGACACACCAGGTCAACATATTAAACGGAAAACTGAAATGAATAAAACAAAAATAGAAAGATTTAAACCATATTCTGATAGAAAATATCCTCGTTGTGTCGACTTCTACATTCAATTTAGAGGCGGTAAAGGTGATAGAATCACTTCGCCAGAGAATGAAAAGGACTTTAATAAAGCTGTTAAAATGATTGATGCTTATTGTAAAGCAAATAAAATCAAACAGAAACCCGTTTATTCAACTCCAGCAGAAGGCTCAAGTGCATTTAAAGTCGGTCTTATGATTGACAAGACTTATAGTAAAACAGATGATTATGACAGAGGTATAGACCTACAACCTTTATACGTTGAACTGGGTAAACTTAAAACTGCAGAGGACCATGGTGGTGGTTGGGCAGAATCAGTTTCAGAAGGACTAGAAGTAACAACTGAAAAGGAATGTTGTTCTAAATGTGAAGGAAAGGGTTGTGACCATTGTGATGATAAAGGTTATCACACAGAAGGTGGTGAAGTATACATTATGAAAAAGGGAACATATCAGCGCAAGGTTGATGGAACAACTGCTGATAAAATGAAAAAGGACGGATGGAGATTGGTTGCCAAGGAAGGCCTTAATGAAAAAGATAAAATTAAGTACACAAAAGATTTCCAAAAATCAATAGATGCCAGAACAAAAGAATTTAGAGAGAAGGTTGCTAAACTTGCTTATAAAAAGCAGAAGAACCTTCAAGCTCAATTTCCTAAACTATTAGACATTTCACAAATTGATAATCCTTTAAAAGGGTTTCCATATAATGAAAGAATGACCAAAGAGCATACAGAGGAATTAATGAATTTACTCAAAACTGCTAACGGTACAGATATGACACACGAAGAATTAATGGATTCAATGACTAATTGGATGGTCGCAAAAGGATACACAAAATAAATGAAAGGCTTCTCCTCGTATTTAAAAGAAGATAAAACCGATCTCGCAGACAATTTCCGCGTTGTTGTTATGTCGTCGACTCCAGAAGGAGAAAATGAACATTTCAGAACTGCAGCATACCTAAGAAAGGAATGTTTAGAACAAAAAATTCCATTCTTTAATTTTGAGGTTGAACGAGGCCAAATTCGTTGGGACGAAAAACTTAAGAGCTATATTGTTCTTAATAGAGAATCTGAAAAGCCTTTTATTATTGGTAAGAATACACTTTGCGTAGTCCGAGGTAATGTAAGACATAATAAATCATGGTTGGATAAAGTTTCACAGATAGAGCGTGCTGGTTGTACAATGTGTAATACTCGTGCTGTACTTGAAATGTGTAATGACAAATATCTAACTTATTTGCGTTTACAAGAATTTGGATTGACTCAACCTAGAACTGTACTAATACCTAATGAAGAAGATGAGGGTATCGAACAAGCAGTTAAACAGCTTGATAGGGAATTTCCTGTCATAATGAAAACAATCGAAGGTTCAGAAGGAGTTGGAGTTGTAAAAATTGACGACCAATCTGCACTTAAATCATTTATCCAATTAATAACAAAACAAGACCCAACCACTGCATTATTAATTCAAGAATACCTTGAAATGGATGAGGATTATCGTGTACATGTTCTTGATGGTAAAATCATTGGTTCAATGACAAGAGGCAAACCAAAAGGTGATTTCCGTTCCAATATCACACAAGGTGCTGAAGGTACCGAAGTCACACTTACAGAATTAGAAATAGAACAATGTCTATTGGCAGCAAAGGCTGTAGATGCAAGATGGGCTGCTGTTGATTTTATTCCTTCAAAGAATCGTGAAAAAGAACCTCCTTACATATTAGAGGTAAATCACAGCCCAGGCACAAAAGGTATCGAAACCGCAATGGCCGGTAGTCAAGACAAAGCAAACAAAACACGTCCATTAATAAATAAGATTATAGAACATTTTAAACAAGACCTATTTCACTGGCCTGTACCAACTTTGGTAGGGTATATTGAAATGGTCGACATTGGACCACTTGGTCCTATGACAGCTAAGTTTGACACAGGCAATGGTTCAGTGTCACCAAGTATTCATGCGACAGACATTTCTGTTAAAGGAAAAAATGTTACTTGGACACATCATGGAACTACAATGACTAATACTATCCGAAAGGTTGTAAGTGTTGAAAAGGGCGGTTTGCAAGATTATAGAGAAGACAGATATGCCATTAGATTAGATTTTGAATTTAATGGAAACAAATATAAAGACTATGAGTTTTTATTAGATGACAGAACCAACAGAACTAGTGCAGTGCTTTTAAATCGTAATTTTATGAACACAATGAATGTAATGGTTAACCCTAATAGAAAATATATAATAACAACCAAATTCGAACCAAAAATAAAGAAAAACGGGAAATAAAAGGATGAAAAAGTTTAGACAAATATTAGAAGGAACAATATCCTCTAACGAAAAAACTCAAACAGTTCAATTAGAATCAGATGCTGCCTATGCTGCTTCGCTAAAGAAAATTGCGATGGATAAGCAAATAGCTTCATTATCTAATAGGGATAGAAATACATTAGCTCGTATAGCTGATATGATGAAAAATGCGAACAACGATCGTAAAGAAGGTATTTCTGAAAATGATATGAGTCTAGATGACATTAAAAAGAAATGGGCAAAAGAGATTATTGCTTTCCAAGATGGCGATGGTGATTTGCCACATGCTGCCGAAATGGACATGTTTAGTTATCACGGTTCAGATGCTATTAAGACAGACGACCCTGATGAGTTTGATGACTTTGTTATGGGCTTACGAATGGGCGAATATAGAAAAGAGTCTGTTAACGAAGGAACACTTAACGAAAAAGATATTTCCATTACCATGCCGTTTGATGGTCAACCCGACAACAGCCTTGAAGCCGACGCTCAAGATGAGTTTGATGTCACCGTGGATGATTATGATGAAGATGAGGGAACAATATCCGTAACTGGTAGCAGAGAGCAAATAAAGAAATGGTTAACTTCAAAAGGTGATATTGGATTTGGGTATGATGATAACCAAGCAGATAAAGTTCTTGGTGATGCTGAAACAGGAATGACTTTAGATGATGTCAAAAAGAAATATGCTAAAGAAATAATTGCTTGGCAAACTGATGACAGAAGAATATCAAAAAGGGTAATAGATGCAATACGCTCTATGCCAGGCTTTGATAAGAATGCAGACGCAGAAGATTATGCTAAAGGCATGAAAATGGGTGCATTTAAAAAAGAGTCTGTTGACGAGATTTGGAGTCCTATTAAAAAGGCAGCCGGAAAGATTAAAGCTAAAGTTACTGGTAGTAATGCACCAGCCAGGAAGACGCATAATCCTGCACGAGATGCCTTTGACAGCCCATCATACCTTGGAGCTAGGTTAAAAATAGCGAAACAGAAGCTTCGTGATGCTCAAGATTCAAGAAAGAAAGCAGTTGCTGACGGTAATCAAAAAGGAATAGATCATTGGAATGAAGTAGAGATGAATAGAGAGGCTGATATAGAAAAGCTACAGAAAAAAATCTCTAAAAAAGAGGCCATAGACGAAAATCTTCGTAAAGATATTGCTCAAATGTCAGCCAAATTTCCTGAAGGTTCAACAGTTAAATTAAAGAATGGCAAGACTGGTAAAGTTCTTGGTGTTACTAAAGATCGTGTTCACGTTGGTATTGGTAACGAAACATCATATCATGCACCAACTGCAATAGAAGAAACAACTCTTGCTCAACAACAAAGAGATAAAACAAAAAGCCAACATGATGCTCATGCAAAACGCATGAATACATCAGCTCGTGATTCCATTAAGAAATATGACCAGGTTAAAAAGGACAGAGACGCAAAAAGAGCTGGTGTTGGTAGATCTGGTGAAACTGCAAGACAAAGAGCAGATCGTTTAGGACATTCACAATCAGAAGAAATGCATGAAGCTATTGATTCAAATGATTATAAACTAGACTCAGAAAGATCACAGTTTAATGATGGTCATAGAGGTAAGGTTGTACATAAGGAAAAAGGTACAACAATGTATCTTGGTAGTATGTCTTGGAAAACTCCAAATGCAGCCAAAGGCCATGCTAATGCATATCTTATGGGATATGAAATAGGTGGTGAGGAAGGCGCAAGAAAGGCACAGGCCAAGTATGTAGACCAAAATATGAATAAAAGGACTATGGCAAAGAAAGAATCATTCAAATCATATACCGAAGGTGCTAAAGAAGACGCACTAAGAGCTATTAAAAACGATAGAGACTTTAAACAAGTTAAAGATGTTGATATCAGAGCAACAACAGCTGATATGAAACTTGCCAAAAAGAATCCTATTCAACAATTAAGAAAAATTTCCGACTATGGCAAAGGCCAAATCGAATTCTTAAATAATAAAAAATTAAAACTGTCTAAACAGGAAGCTGATGCTCTTTTACGTGGGTTTGATGCAATGAAAAAGCCACAGGACAAAGAAAAATACCAAACAATGATAAGTAAGGATTCAGCTGGCTTAAAGCGTATCTTAAAAATCGTAAATAAGTAAGGAATTATAATGAAAGATTCAAAAGGTTCCATAAGAGACGCACTACAGGCCATAAGGGAAAGCCAATCAGAAGTAGTTCTTGAACGAATAAATTTCCATGGTAAAAGTCCTGCTGAAAGAAAAGGTTCTGAGTTTAACAGGAAACAAGAAATTAATGGTTATAAAAAGATCTTAAAGGCTATTGAGAAGATTAACAAAGACCACGAAAAGTTTCAATATAACAATCGTGCAGATGGACCATCTAAGATATTTAAAGGTCTACAACAAGTTGAAAGCGCATGTTATGACTTGATACGAGAAATTGAACAAGGTAAATGGGACGGTACAGTAGACTTAGAAGAAGCATTTACATTACCTGATTACCCAATGCAAAAGGACCAACCAAGATATATGGATGGCGAATGGGTAACTGGTGACGCTGGTAAGGCATATACATTTGACCACGATAAAACTGGTGAAGAAAATGTTGACGATATGAATGACCAAGTAAAAGCAGATAGAGCCAAAGAACAACCAAATGTTGACAACCCTGGAAATACTGGATTAAAGATATCGTGAAACTTTTATCAGAATCATTTGGATTATATGAAGGTACTGTTGTTCCGCTTGAAACCCCTATGGTAGAATTTGATAATTCTATGGGTTTATTGGCAGCAGAAAAGGAACCGGAATTAAATAGTCCAAAAAGATCTAGTGGTAATAAAAAGTATGTTGTATATGTACGAAATCCTAAAACTGGGAACACTAAGAAAATAGAATTTGGTGACGAAAAAGGTGGCTTGACTTCAAAGATTAATGATAAAGGGGCAGCTGCTTCCTTTGCAGCAAGACACAACTGTGATACAAAAACAGACAAATTAACGCCTGGATATTGGGCATGTAGATTACCAAAATATGCAAAAGAACTTGGCCTTACTGGAGGAGGTTCTTATTTCTGGTAAGCCATATATTGATTCAGGTGATATTAGACTTTTTAATGTTGCAGATGATTCAAAGGAATATGTCTGGCATAGAGATAAAGAAGATAGATTAATTGAGGTATTGGAAGGTGATGGTTGGCAGTTTCAACCTGAAAATTCTCTACCTTATTTGTTAAAACCTGGAACAAAGCTGAAGATACTTAAAGACGAGTATCATCGTTTGATTAAGGGCATTAACAATTTAAAGATAAAAATAACTAAAGTTTTATAAATATATAAAACATGAACATAGAGGAGACAATTATGTCAGAATTACAAAACGAGGCAACATTAACAGTAGGTAGCTTTACTGGTAAAACTGATGACGGCAGCAATGCTGATTCGGTTAATGAGCCTAAAAAGAAAGGTCTAAGAGGCCGAATTAAAATTAAAGTTATCGGCCCAGGCAGATACGGTGGTGATAAGGTTTCTATGACAGGGTCAGAAGAAGATCTTATGGCATACGCAAAAAGACATCTTGGTGGTGAGGGTGATACCTTGGCTCAAGTTGCTTCATCGCTACAAGATTCATACAAAACAGATTTTGACTTAAGTTCTAAACTGGAAGAAAGCATTGCAACCTATCTAGAAGAAGGTTCATGTGGTTCAGTCCATGCTTCTTATAAAAAGGGCAAAAAACTTCACGATACTTATAACGAAGATAGTGATTACCAAGAATTCTTTAAAGGTGTACTTGCTAAATTTAATGTTGAGTCTCCTGATGAATTGTCTGATGAGAAGAAAAAAGAATTTTTTGAATACATTGACGCCAATTGGGAAGGTGAAAGTGAAAAGGCCGAAGATACTGAAGCTCAGGACTCTTTAGTGCCAAACGGTGAGAAGAAGAAAAAAGATCTAGAAGCTTCAAAAGGCTACTAGGCTGAAATCTTTTTCTTGAATTTTATATAATTAATATATTATAGGAGATATTATGAAAGTATTAATTGAATGGCTAAAAGAGTTTTTTGGTATTGCTGAAGCAAAACCAGTTGAAAAGAAAACTGTTCGCACAGAGCCTGTAACAAAGAAAGTTGTTACTAAAGGACCAAAGAAGGCTACTAAAGCTTCTTTAAACAAATTGACTAAAGCACAGCTTGAAGTTAAAGGTCGCGAACTAGGCATTGAGCTAGACAAAAGACAGAAAAAATCTGTCCTTGTCGATGAAGTGTTCAGCGCCGAAAAATAATTTTTGTTATATAATTTAACTTAAACAAGGAGATAACAATGGCACTATGGGGAAAAACAGACGCGGCAGCATCCGTACCTAAGTGGCTCGAAACTGACGCTAATAACACTAATAAATCTAATGATGAAGATTTAGCAGTTTTTGTCGATTTGACAGAAGCAGGTGTTACAGCTAACAGAGCGAAAGGTCTTAAAACACCTGGTTGGAACTTGTATCACACGTATACTGACCAGAATGGCGCAACTCGCCATAAAGCAGAATCATTAGTACCTATGAAGGTTACTGCTGCTGATGCTGGTGACTTAGGTGTTACAGGTGATACAGTTGATGAAGATGCAATTGTAGCTGATAGCGATAGCTAAAACTAACTAAAACATTATTATATTATGATATTGACAGAGTCAACTTTTCTGCTATACGCAATGAAGCACTATGATAATCCTCAGTGTACTGAGATGTCAGAGTTCGACGAAGACATGAAGAGATTTCAGTATCTTCGTAAGCTATTTAGCAGGTACCGTCAGGACCAGGATTTAAAGGAAAGGTTGATTCTGAATCATTTAATCGTGCTGTACAATGTATTTGGTTTAGAGGCAACGAATATGCTATTCATGCGATTGCATGAGTATCACGAATATTTAAAACCATTTGTGGAATATTTAAATTTTATGCCCGGTATATTGTTATATGATGGTTGTGTACTTAATAGTAAAAGTATTCAATCTGACAGCTATATTAAAGAAACGTTAAAGGAAATCTGAAATGGTAGTAGATTTATTCTTAGTATTTAGCTTTATTAAAAGGCTGGTAACGCCATTTAGAAAGTGGGCTGCATATAAAGAAGGTATCATTGATGAAAAAGGCAATATACTGATTAGTCGTAAAGAATTTAATAAGAACAATCAGAAAAAAGCCTTTGGCCTTTTTGACCAACTCATTCTTAATCTTAAAAAATTATTAGAAAAACTGCCAGGTGGTACTACACGTATCGCATCTTATGCTGCAGCTCTATGGCTTATTAAAGAGAATGAACGATTTGATAAAACAGATAAATTATTATCAGAAGGCGTGTTGACAGAGTCGCACATTGGTGATATAATAGGTTTGTCTTTAAATGAATTTTTAGAGCAGAATGCAGATATACTAAATGAGGCAGCTTGTCCTGCCGCAACAGGTGATATTAAACTCAATACTAAAAACAGAGATGCAACAATTAAGAATCATAGTTATGGTCCTTTAAATGTAGGTGTTCCTGGTGATTATTGGGATAAAATAGCAGACCATTGGGAGACGACAACAGAGGCAGCCAAGAAGAGCAATTGTTCGAACTGTGTTGCTTTTGATATCTCTCCTCGTATGGAAGATTGTATGCCAGGTGAAACATCAGATGATGATGGTCAATTAGGCTACTGTTGGATGCACAATTTTAAATGTCATAGTGCTAGAACATGCATGACTTGGGCAAAAGGTGGACCGATTGATAACGACACTACAAGTTTAGATTGGCAGGCAAGAAATGAGGATGCACCGGCTGTAAATGTTGGCGGAGGTCAAATTGCAGGACTTGGTGTAGGACCTGATGGTGAACCAGGAGTTCCAATGGGAGCTCGTAAGAAACATAAAAAGAAGAATACAAGTGTTAAGAAAGTATTCTCTCAATTTTTAAAAGATGTACAGGATTAAAAATGAAACAAGAAAATAAAGATAACGTATTTGAACAATTAAAAGTGGACGAGGGAGTAGTGTATGAAATCTATCACGACCATCTTGGGTACCCAACCTTTGGTGTCGGCCATCTTATCATCGAGTCAGACGAGGAATTCGGAGGGGAACTTGGAACACCGATTAGTGAAGAGCGTGTCAGGGACTGTTTTGACAGAGACCTTGATTTATCCATCTCAGAGTGTCACGCTTTATACGGAGAAGGGGAATTCGGAGACTTCCCAGGAGAGGTCCAGGAAATCTTGGTTAATATGATGTTCAATATGGGTCGTACAAGACTCAGTAAATTTAAAAACTTTACTGCTGCTTTACTAGACCATGATTGGAAACGTGCAGCTGTTGAAGGAAGAGATTCCAGATGGCACAAACAAGTAACCAATAGGGCAGAACGCCTTATGGTACGCATGGAAGAAGTTTAATATTAGGTTTATATTATGGCGAATGTGTATACAAAGTCGCTAGGAGAAGTGCTTACATTACCTAGTGCGAATAATGCGATTAAAAAGGTCACATTAGATATTAGAACATATGATGATTCAGTTGGTGCAAACACATACATCAGTTGGCCTGTTCAGGCAATCTTAAGTGACACAGATCTTCAAACAGAAAATTATATTACAACTGCAAACGCAGCATTAACACAAACAGATATCATCAACTGGGCCTGGAACGAGGTCGGTGGAGATGACTATTACAACACAAAAATCAAACCTGCGGTCGACGTAATGTTGGCAGACCAACTACAATTTGCAGGGGTAGCAACAGCCAATGTGGCAGCGATACCGGTTTAACAGATGTGGGGATATGAGATGTGGTCATTAATTGTTTCTTGGTTTGCCAGACCAACATATAGAATAACAGTTTCGTATGATTCTAAATTCGGCAATAAAGACGACAAAACATATAAAGGCGTAAAATCTGTAAAGAAACAGAATTGGAAAGAATTATCTTTTATTGATAAAGATGATAAAACAGTGACAATACGTTCTAATAATGGCTTACATTATAGATTAGAACAAGAATAAATAATACTATATTATAAACAATGGAGAATATAAAATGCCAGTAAATGACATTATCAAGCATGCGATCGACAACAACCCATTAAAAGTGCAAAGTGCATTTGAAGATGAAATGAAAAATCGAGTTCGTACAGCTTTAAACACAAAATACCAAAGTATGACAAGTGAAGCTCAACCTGAACATGATGTTGAGGAAATTGATGTTCACTCAGGTCAGGAAGTCGAAGACTAGATGTATCAGGTTTTCGGAACAATCATTTTAGTTTTAGGTGCCAGTTCCTGGTATCTCTATAATGATAACCAAACACTTAAAGAGAACAATTTTAAATTGGAAGGTGCAGTAGCAGAACAAAAGGCTGCAACTGCTGCAATTAAAGAATCGTTTGAAAAACAAGGCGCAGCCCTGAGCAACATGCAAAGGGCCAACGCTCAAATTGAAGCTGAAAAAGATAGATATTTGGACATTTTCAAAAGACATAATCTAAATAAGTTGGCTCTACTGAAACCAGGTCTAATCGAAACCAGAATTAATAATGGTACGAAGGCCGTATTTGAGGAGATAGAGAATGATAGCAAGAAGCTTGATGCTCTTAACGACAATCCTAGCGATTAGTGGTTGTTCATTATTACCAACTAAAGTTATTGAAATAGACGCGAAACCTATAGAGATTGAGATTATTCAACCTATATTACCGCGTCCTTTAAATCTACAACAACCTCAATTCTATGTAGTATCAGAAGCAATTATTACAAACCCATGCCAAAAAGTTATGAAACTTGACGAGGCTGGTAATCATATTGTAAATGCAGATGGAACACATCAAACAACTCGACCTAAAACATGTGAATTGGACGAGAGAGAGAATCCCGACTGGCCGGTCGGTTATACTTACCTGGATAGGTTTGAAGATGATATGAAGGCACTCAATAGTGGCGATATCGTATATGTAGCTTCGACAGTAAAAGATTATGAATTAATGACTGCGAACTTTCAAGAGCTGCGCAGGTACATCAGAGAACTCGGCGAGGTGGTAATCTACTATAGAGAAGTCACAGGCCCGAAACAAAAAGATTTAAAATAAGTTCACTCATACCTCGTTCTGGGGAATTATTCCTATAAATATTGGTTGACAAATCATGAATCTGGTGATATAATAACTTATACCAGGAGGAATTTCACTTGTCCCAACAAGACGAAAATTCAGATATCAAAATAGATGTCGCACTTATTAAAAAAGACATAAAGCAAATCGAACGATTCTTCGGAAAAGTTGATAGTGCTGTCGACGGCATGGCTGATATTACCCAGAGCCTTGCTGTACAGCACCAAATCGTTAAAAACTTCCAAGAGAAGCTTAATTTCTTTGATGAAAAATTGGAAGTATCTTCTAGACATAATCTGGAAGGAAGACTAGCACTGAAAGAAGAACTTGATGACCATAAGGAAACATTTAAGGAAACTATGCTGGCGACTATGGAAGTAGCAAAGGAACAACATGTAAATATTGCTGTTCAAACACGGAAGGAAAATGACGAGCGACATGCAAGACTCCGTGCCGCGATTGAGAACATTGCTAAAGATGTGGGTGATAAGATTGCAGGCCAAGAAACAAGGCTGCGAAATATAGAGAATTTAAAATGGTGGCTTTTAGGAGCTATCGCGATAGGCTCATTTATTGCACATAATTTTGACTTAGCGTTAATTATGGGTTGACATTTGTTACTAGATAGGTTATAATGGCCTATTAAATAACATGGATTTTTATTATGATTGATTTTGTTGATATACAATATGCACAGCACCTTGCTGGTAGGCTCGAAAACTATCGTATCCGCAATACAAATCCTTATAAGATCAACTTTCGTTGTCCTCTCTGTGGAGACTCACAGAAGTCACGAACCAAGTCACGTGGTTGGTTACTAGAGAAAGAAAATAACTTTTACTTCTATTGTCACAATTGTAGTGAGAGTCATTCCTTTTCCAACTTTCTCAAAGTAATCGACCCCCTAGCATACAACGACTATATTGCTGAAAAATTCATAAAGAAAAATGATAAAACAAAGATCCAACCAATGGAACAATTCAAACAGGATGCTCCATCTTTTGCTTCCAACGAGCCGTTAAAAAAATTAAAAAAAATCAGTCAACTTGACTGGAATCATCCCGTGAAGGCATATATAGATAAGAGGCGTATTCCTTCTGCACATCATTATCGGCTTTATTTGGTAAGACAATTTAAGGCTTGGGTAAACGAATACATTCCAGACAAATTTGATAATCTGGATAAAGATGAGCCAAGGTTATTAATACCCTTTCTAGATGAAAATAAAAATTTATTCGGTGTATCTGCTAGAAGTTTCAAACCAGATTCTAATTTGCGATACATCACAATCATGTTTGATGATAAACCTAAAATCTTTGGTTTAGACAAAGTAGATTTCAATCGTGACTATTATGTCTGCGAGGGTGCATTGGACAGCATGTTTTTATCAAACGCAGTGGCCATGGCTGGTGCAGATGGTAGTGTTAAGGGATTAAGACGCCCTGAAAACTCTATTTTTGTATTCGATGCTGAACCTCGAAATAAAGAGATTCATAAACGAATGGAAAAAATTATCAAGTCCGGTTACAGGATTGTAATCTGGCCAGATAATATGAATGGAAAAGATATAAACGAAATGGTCCTCAATGGTACCAAAGATGTGGAAGGAACAATCCTTCGCCAAAACACATTTAAAGGACTTGAGGCCGAACTTAAATTAACAGAGTGGAGAAAAGTGTAGATTATGAAGGTTAAGTTAATTAGTCACAGTCAATCGCCAGATGAATATGAATCGGCACAAGATCTAATTGCTTATTGTGCAAGAGTAAGTAACCCAGAAAATCAAAACAATAAAGAAACCTCAGAAAAACTTTTAAATTATCTAGCCAGATATAAACACTGGTCGCCATTTGAAATGGTATCAGTCTGTTTAGAAGTAGAAACAACAAGAGACATAGCACGTCAATTGTTAAGACATCGTAGTTTCTCATTCCAAGAATTTAGTCAAAGATATGCAGACCCGACAAAGGATTTGGAATTTGAGACAAGAGAAGCAAGATTACAAGACCCGAAAAACAGGCAAAATAGTATACCTGTGGACCCGGCCGACGAAAAACATAGACGTATCAATGAGGAGTTTCGCATGAAACAACTTGAACTGATTCGTAAAACTAAAGAATTATATAATTGGGCAATTGATAAAGGTATCGCAAAAGAACAAGCCCGAGCAATCTTACCCGAAGGTAATACAATCTCAAGGTTGTATGTCAACGGGACATTACGTAGCTGGATTCATTACATTGAACTCCGTAGTGGTAATGGTACACAACAAGAACATGCCGAACTGGCCCTAGCTGTTGCAGAAGTCATTGCGAAGATTTTTCCTTTATCAGAACAATATATTGCAAAAGAATAGGAGAAACATAATGCAGCATTTGGGTATAGAAATAGACAAGACGAGAGACAAGATTTTAGGTGAGCAATCATTTAAATTATTAAAAGATTATTATTGTCGCGAGGACGAAAAGAGTCCTCAAATGGCCTTTGCAAGGTCAGCAGTGGCCTATTGTAATGGCAATATGAAATTGGCACAACGGATTTATGATTATGTCTCCAAAGGTTGGTTTATGTACTCTAGCCCTGTTCTATCCAACGCTCCTTTAAAGGGAGAAAAGGTAAAGGCATTACCAATATCATGTTTTCTTACCTATGTGCCGGACACATTAGAAGGACTTATAGACCATTCAGCAGAACTTAGATGGCTGTCAGTTAAGGGTGGTGGAGTCGGAGGTCATTGGTCGGACGTAAGAGCTGTATCCAAAAAAGCCCCAGGACCTATGCCATTTCTCCATACAGTAGATGCTGATATGGTAGCTTATAGACAGGGCAGAACAAGAAAAGGTTCATACGCTGCATATATGGATGTTTCACACCCTGATATTGTTGAATTCCTAAACATGAGAATTCCAACCGGTGATGTCAATCGTAAATGTCTTAATTTACACCACGCTGTAAATATTTCAGATAATTTTATGGAAGCAGTAGGCTTGGGACTTGACTGGAATTTACTTGACCCAAGTGATGGAACAATTCGCGACACTATTAAGGCTCGTACATTATGGGAAACAATTCTTGAAACCAGATATCGTACTGGTGAACCTTACTTAAACTTTATTGACACAGCAAATAGAGCGTTACCAGAATCGCAAAAAGCAATGGGCATGTCTATTAGGGGTTCCAATCTTTGTAATGAGATACACCTTGTAACGAATGAGGAACGTACTGCAGTTTGTTGTTTATCATCAGTTAATGTTGAGCAATATGACGAATGGAAAAATACATCAATGATTAAAGATCTCATTGTATTTTTGGATAATGTTCTTCAAAGTTTTATAGACAATGCTGGTGATGAAATTGCCCGAGCCAAATTTTCCGCACAACAAGAAAGGTCATTAGGACTTGGTGCTATGGGCTTCCATTCATATTTACAGAAACATTCTATTCCTTTCGACAGCGAGGAATCGACAAGAGTTAACGAAGAAATTTTTAAGTTTATCAAAGATGAAAGTGTAGCAGCTACATTGACAATGGGTAAACAAAGAGGCGAATGCCCAGACATGGAAGGAACTGGTAGACGTAACGCGCATATGCTAGCAATTGCACCAAACGCAAATAGTTCCATGATTGTAAATACATCCCCAAGTATTGAACCTTGGAAAGCAAATGCATTTACTTCTAGGACCAGAGTCGGTAGTCACCTAAATAAAAATCCATACCTTGAAACAGAACTAGAAAAAATCGGTAAAAATACCGACGAAGTTTGGAGTATGATAATTACTAATGGTGGGTCAGTTCAACATTTGGACTTTCTCGACCCGCATGTTAAAGAGGTATTTAAAACAGCAATAGAACTAGATCAACTTGCGTTGATTCGTCTAGCCGGCGACAGACAAAAATATCTGTGCCAGGGACAATCACTCAATGTCTTTTTCCCAGCTGGAGCAGATAAGGCAGTTTTACATAAAGTACACTATGAAGCATGGGCGCAAGGTTGTAAAGGACTGTATTATCTAAGAACAGAAACAAGTAACAAGGCTGAAAATGTTGCCTTAAAAATTAAAAGAGAAAAATTAGACGACCATATTAATCCACAAGCAGTTCAATTCAGTTCACCTAACCAAGAGGATAGTCAAGATGAATGCGTGGCTTGCGAAGGCTAGTAAAACCCAAGGAATAAAAATGCAAATAACAATATACACAAAATCGAACTGTCCTTTCTGTGAAAAGGCAAAAGCCTGGTTCACACAACACGGGTATGATTTTACACAAATTCAACTAGACGACGAAGAGCAAAGACTTGCTTTTTATCAGAAACATAGTAATGGTAAGGAAGTAAGATCCGTACCACAAATCTTTATTGATGATAAACACATTGGGACATATAACGACCTAATGGCAATTGCAGATACACTTATTAAAAAAGCAGGTGGTCTGATGGAATTTTCTGAAACATATAAGCCATTCCATTATCCTTGGGCTGTTGAAATTACAACAAGACATGAAAAGATGCATTGGATTGAAGATGAACTAGACTTGTCAGATGATGTATCTGATTGGAAAGGTGGCAAGGTTACTCAAGTAGAAAAAGATTATATCACAAACATTTTAAGATTATTTACTCAGTCCGATGTTGCCGTTGGCCAAAACTATTATGACCAATTTATTCCTAAGTTTAAGAATAATGAAATTCGTAATATGTTAGGTTCATTCGCAGCAAGAGAAGGTATTCATCAAAGAGCTTATGCACTATTAAATGAGACATTAGGTTTACCTGATTCTGAATATCATGCGTTCTTAGAATATTCTGAAATGGCAGATAAAATTGATTACATGATGAAATCAGATACGAACACATTACGTGGTACAGGTCTGGCTCTAGCCAAATCAGTCTTTAATGAAGGTGTTGCTCTATTTGCATCCTTCGTAATGCTTTTAAACTTCCAACGTTATGGTAAAATGAAAGGCATGGGTAAGGTAGTTGAGTGGTCAATCCGTGATGAAAGTATTCATGTTGAAGGTAACTCAAAACTATTTAAAGCATTCTGTAAAGAACATTCCCGTATCGTTGACGAAGAGTTTAAAAAGGACATTTATCAAATCAGTAGAAATATTGTGGACCTCGAAGATAAATTTGTGGACCTTGCTTATGAAATGGGTAACATTGAAGGCTTGGAAAAATCTGAAGTAAAAGAATATATAAGATATATTACAGACAGAAGATTGCTTCAGCTAGGCATGAAACCAAACTTTAAAGTGAAGGAAAATCCTTTACCTTGGTTGGAATGGGTTTTGAATGGTGCAGACCATACAAACTTCTTTGAAAATCGTGTGACCGAATATGAGGTTGCAGGTTTATCAGGTAGCTGGGACAACGCTTACGCAACTTAATTAGGCGAAGGTACATGATTGATAAAAAGCTATTCCAAGAAGTCGTTGATGGATTAAAGGAAGACGGCAAATACAGGATATTTAATGATATCGTAAGAGAACGTGGGAATTTTCCAAAGGCAACTTGGTATTCCCCATATTCTCCAAAAAGTATTGTTAACTGGTGTTCAAATGATTATTTGTGCATGGGTCAAAACAAATATGTTATTGATGCAATGCAAACCGCGTTGGACAAAACAGGTGCAGGTAGTGGAGGAACTCGTAATATTGGAGGCACATCTCATTACCATGTAACTTTGGAAACTGTATTGGCAGAATTACATAAAAAAGAACGCGGTCTATTATATACATCTGCCTATGTTGCAAACGAATGGACCTTAATCGCACTCAAAAGAATAGTCCCTAACATCTGTTTCGTATCAGATAATAAAAATCATGCTTCATTAATTATGGGCATTAAACATAGTAGAGCTGATAAAATTATTTGGGAACATAATGACATGGACGAACTAGAGCTTGCTCTACAAACCTGTCAATTGGAAGGCAAAGTTCCTTGTATTGTTTTTGAAAGTGTCTATAGTATGGACGGCGATGTTGCTCCGATTGAAAAGATTTGTGATTTAGCAGACAAATATAATGCAATGACTTATATTGATGAAGTACACGGTGTTGGTTTATATGGCCAAACTGGTGCAGGTTATTGTGAAAAATTAGGTTTACAAGATAGGGTGGATATTCTAAATGGAACATTGGGAAAAGCTTTTGGTGGTCACGGTGGTTACATTGTTGGCGATAACATTATTCTCGATGCTATACGTTCAGTCGCTAGTGGATTCATTTTTACAACATCATTAAGTCCAGTAATGTGTGCAGGTTCAATTGCCTCAATTCGTTATTTAATGGAACATAATGAATTAAGAGAAAAGCATCAAGAACGAGCTCATACTCTTAAAGGACTATTACAAGAAAATAATATCGAAATTCATAAAGATGCATGTACACACATTTTGCCAGTAATGGTAAGAGACGCGCATAAAACAAAAACAATGTCAGATAGGTTATTAAACGAACATGGAATTTATATTCAGCCAATTAATTACCCAACAGTTGATGTGGGTACAGAGCGACTTAGAATTACACCGACACCATTGCACACTAATGGTATGATGGAAGATTTGGTTTCAGCTTTAACACAAACATTTAAAGAACTGTCATGAAATGGTTAACACTTGCCACATCGCTCACCCTCGCCACTACAGCTGCTTATTTTAGTATTGTAGGGTTAATGACCATCTTCTCAGGCGCCGCTGTAGGTGTTCTTGTGATGGCTACAGTATTAGAGGCTGGCAAATTGGTATCGGCTGCATGGTTGCATTATGAATGGGACCGAATAAATAACTTAGTAAGGGCATATTTTACTACAGCTGTTGTAGTGTTAATGTTTATTACTTCAATGGGTATATTTGGATTCCTTTCCAAGGCACATATTGATTCGGCATTGGTTGGTGATTCTTATTCTCTTGAAGCAAGCATAATAGACAAACGACTCGACGGTAAGCAATTACAGTTGGATAATTTGACTGGTCGGCTAGAAAATTTGGATTATGTATTACAAACAAGTCAAGCAAAAGACCGAAATTATGTAAACAGAGTTCAGACAGAGGAACGCAATAACATTAACGCCGATATAGATATATTAGTTGATGATATCGTAGCTCTAAGTGAACAGAAAATGCCAATACAAAAATTACAGTTGGACCAGGAAGCAGAATTAGGTCCAATTAAATATATCGCTGATATGATTTACGGTGATGAAGCAGCCTCATTTTATGACGAGGCAGTGCGATGGGTAATATTAATTATTATATTTGTATTCGACCCATTGGCAATAATGCTTTTAATCGTGAGTACTGCAGCTTTTAAACGTGAACGTGAAACTCCTTCTAAACCATTAATTGATAATAGTCAAATAATGAATATGGAGGTCGAAGAAAAACGTAGTGGGTTAACCTCTACAATAAACCGAAGGAGAATATAATGAGTATAAAAATGATTGGAGAGCAAATATTAGTTGCTGCAGCTCCTAAAGAACAAACGACTGCTGGTGGAATTATTCTATCTGCAGATGTAAAAACAACAGCATCAGAGCCGGGTGTAGTATTGGCAGTTGGGCCAGACGTAAAAGAACCCATTGTGCAAGGTGCAACAATTTATTTGGAATGGACGAAATCACTTCCAGTACGAATTAATGGACAAGACGCAGTGATGATAAGTGCAGAATATGTCAAGGCGGTAATGTAATGAATATGAAAAAATTAGCATGGGGTGGCCTCGGATTTCTAAGTTTAGGCGTAGCCTATATTGGTGTTATTTTACCAGGAATTCCATTTAGTATTCCAGCAGTATTTGCAGCTTATTGTTTTGCAAAGAGTTCAGACAGAATGCATAACTGGTTATATAACCATAAATTATTTGGACCATTCTTAACAAACTGGGAAACAAAGAAAGTATTCCCAAGAAAAGCAAAGTACATGATGTTAGGATTTATGGCATTTGCTTTATTGTGTATGATTGTATTCACAGGAAACTGGAAAGCAGTAGCTTATTCTGGTACCTTTATGGCACTAGGAGCAGCATGGGGGTGGAGATATCCAGACTCACCAGAAGAATACGACAGACGCGTTAAAGCTGGTGAAAGGATTGGTCTATTCAAATGAGCGACGAAAAACCATTTGATTATCATAAGTGGTTACAAATCAATCAATTTCTAAAGAAGATACATGATATGCATATTATGGAACAACAAGCAATGGAACGTGAGGTCAACTTTAAGAAAGGTTGGTTAAATCGCAGAAACGAAATGTTGCTTGATATAGATATGATTGATAAAGTCGTTGATATGATGGACTCTTACCCTGAAGCAGAGAACATTATTTACAAATTACAAAGGAGGAATCTTAATGACAAAGATTTTTGAAAGTCCTGATAAAGGCAAAACAGTTTATGAGAGAGAATGTGGAGCTCCGATTAACACAAGAAAATTAGTAAAGAAACCGAAGGTGAAAAATGAAAGATAGATATGTTGTTTTAACAGCGGTCAGTAGCTTTAGGCAAAGATACGTTGTGCCTGTTTCCGAAGTTCAAAAATGGAATGAAGAAACAAAACTAACTGATACACTAGCACAGCAGTGGGCTCAGGAATCTGTAGAGGCTGAAGAAATAAATGAGTTCTCTCAAAAATGGATTGGTGAGGAAGTGTACGACATTAATATTGTGGAAGAGGAAGAAGTATTGGCATTATGGCAAAAAGATAATCCAAATATGACTGAAACCGATATGCCAATGTCTCGTCGACTTTCTACTATCCGTAATTGGAAAGCAGATAAAAGATAAAGAATAATGAAAACCGCATGGAGACTATGGGCAAAAGCCATAGGAGAAAAAGAAGGCACCACTGATGCTGAAGCAGACAAAATCGCAATGATTAGAACTGTTATCGTTGGTGTGAACTTTATTACATGCTTTTTCATTATAGCCGGAAACATACATAACTGGTGATAGTATGAACGAAATGCGCGTTAAAGTGCAAAAGGTGGTAATTTTCGGAACTGCTAATTGCCCAAACTGTACAAAGGCCAGAATCATGGCCGAAAATAATTATACAGAAGTGGAATATAAAGATATTACCTACACAGAAAACTATGAGGAATTATTAGGATATAAAGTCAATATGACTATCCAACCTCATATCTGGATTCATTTAAAACGAGAAGAAGCAAGATACATTGGAACCTATGCAGATTTTAAAAGTTTCCTTATTAATTTAATAATAGACAAATGAGATATGATAGGCTACGCTCGGCAGCTTATGGCGAAGGACGTAAATGGTTTAAGTGGTGGCTGAAATTTACCGGTCAAAGAAGCTAATAAATAACACTTTATAAACATTAACAGGAAAGTAAAATGTATGAGTATAAATGTAAATTAATTAAAGTTATTGACGGTGATACTGTTGATGTAGATATTGACCTAGGCTTCGGCGTTTGGTTGAAAAAAGAACGTGTACGTATTATGGGCATTGATACCCCAGAATCAAGAACAAGTAATAAAGTAGAAAAATTATTTGGAATGGCAGCAAAAACAAGACTCAAGGAAATCCTTACAGGAAAACCAATCCTCAAAACATTCGCAGCTAGAGATGGTGAAGATATGAAAGGTAAGTTCGGCAGAATCCTTGGTGATTTTATTGTCGATGATAAATTTGTTACATCATATCTAATTGACGAAGGTCATGCTGTAGAATATCATGGTGGTGCAAAGGCTGATGTAGATGCAGCTCATCTAAAGAACAGAAAACGTATATTAAAGGAAGGACTTGTTGACCAAAAAGCTTATGACAAGCTATGGAACACAGGTAAATATTCTTAATCTATGTTATTTTGGTTAGGCTTTTCATTGATGGTCCTCAACGAGGGCTTTGTCATAATGAGACATGTACACCCTTGGTTTGCAAATAAAAGACAAGAGCTCATTGACCGATTGGGAACTCGTTGGAAGCGTATTCACGGAACATTAGATTGGATGTGGATAGGTGGAGTGACCTTAGGTATCGCAATAGACATTTCAAATTGGAAACAGTACGTCCTAGCATTAGGGCTATTTTGGGGCATCGTAGTCTCAACTGTTTACCTTCCCATGCTCATCCGAAAACTTTTAAAAATAGTTTCATAAAAGTGTTGACATTTAAATAGTAACCTGTTATAATATGCTCATATTGAAGGGATTTACCTTTAGAATTATTAACAACGAAGGTAAGACTTCATAACAGAGAGAAAGAAATGGCGACAGGAAAAGTAAAATGGTTTGATGGAACAAAAGGATTTGGATTTATCACACCAGATGAAGGCGGAAAGGATGTGTTTGCACACTTTTCAGCAATTAAAGCAGATGGATATGCATCACTAGAAGAAAATCAACAAGTGACGTTTGACATTGCTGAAAGCGAAAAAGGTCCACAAGCAACTAATATTGTTTAATGGCATACAATAACGAGTTCAGTGGTAGGTCAGTAGACTTGACACCAAGAAAAAAACACCCTAAAGATAAAAGGCCGCCCACTGCAATGCCATTTGACATTGCACTCAGAAAGTGGAAAAAGCAATGCGAAAAGGCCGGTATCGTACAGGAGATACGTAAAAGAGAATTTTACGAAAAGCCAACATCTAAGAGAAAAAGACTCAAGGCAGAGGCTACCAAAAGAGCCAGAAAGAAAACACTGGAATCATTGAGAGGTGGTTTCGCCCCTAGAACAAGAAGAAGATAACTCTTCTCTATAGAGGTTTTATATTATGACTATGCACTTAATCCAGGGCGTTCAAGTCCTGGGTAAGACAAAAAGTTCAAAAATTACCAAAAGGAGACTTCAGGAATTAGAGGTTGAATGGCGAGTACATAATAAAACAATGAAAAGAAAAGGTATGCATAATATGCGTTATAATACCTTGGACGAATATATAGATTATGTTTTTGGGAGAAAGAAGTTAAAGCGAGAGTTTAAACCTTTTAAACAAGAAAAGACCTATCAGAGAGAAGTGCCTCATTATCCATCATGGACGCAGCCAGCAAATGGGGCACCACTCAATCCAACTCCGCGTAAAGAGAGACCGATATACACGGGAACACTAGTAAAAGGTATTGCGACAATGCATAAATCCAATGCGGTACCAGTAATCAGTCAAGAACAGGCTGAAGACATATCCAAAATGGGGAGATAAAAAATGGCATCTAAGAATGATATTACAGGTGATTCCATAAAAAGTAAAACTGGTGACCAGAAAAAGTATTCCGACGGATGGGATGCTATTTTTGGCAAAAAGGACAAAGAAATGGACGACACAAAAGACTTTAAGGAAAAGCAACAGGACATGACCGAATTAAATGGTGATGGGAATAGAGAACGAGGCAGATATGGAGAGGATGAAAGAGAAAGATTTTCACATCCAGCATACACTCGCTATCCTCATTTAAAAGATGTCGAAAAAGCCTTAGATGACATAAAAGATGACTTCGAAAACCTTGCTGATAAAAAATAATGGTTGACTTTTGCTCGTAGTATGTTATAATGGTACCATAATGAGGAAAATATACTATGCAAATATCAAAAGGAATACTGACTAAAGTCAATAGAATGAGCAATGAGGAAATAGCAAATCAGCTATTTAAATATAAAACCAATCCGAAGAAAGTTGATTGGGAACTGGCTAGGTCCAGAGTCGCAGAGAGACTCCAAAGCAATGCCAATTTGACAGCTAATTTTAATAGAGCCTTCAGGAGGTCATTCAATTGATAACAGACACAAAGCCTTGGAATATAATCCAACAATTGGAATCTGATAATAGTCGCCTGTTCAAAGAGCAGGTGGTATCAGAACATTTAACCAATAGAGAATTCCTGTGGGGATTAAGAGTTGGTCTAGATTCCATGATAACATTTGGAGTAAAAGACATTCCAATTTCAACTGAGGATGGCCCAGGTCTTACTCTACCGGAATTTGAATCTCTTACTTCAGATTTGGCTGACAGAGTGCTTTCAGGTAATGCAGCGAAAGATGCAATTGAAAGTACAATGAATAAAGCTACGTCAGAAGAATGGAATGACTGGTATCGCAGAATCCTTATTAAGGATATGAGAGCTGGGTTTAGTGAAAATACAGTAAATAAGATGGCCAAAAAGGCTGGGCATGACCCGGTCGTTCCTGTCTTCGGTTGTATGCTAGCAAACAGTGGCGATAAAAATCCAAAAAGAATTAAAGGTCAATGTATTATTGAATACAAATATGATGGCGTCAGATGTATTGCCATTGTTAAAAACCAAACCTGTACAATATATTCACGTAATGGTAAGGTCCTAAGTAATTTTCCACATATTGAAAATGCATTAATTACCCGCCAAAACGAAGGCATGGTATTTGATGGTGAAATTATGTCAGAAGATTTCCAAACACTTATGAAACAGGTCAATCGTAAAGAAGGCGCACAGACAGAAGATGCTTTCCTTGCCTTATTTGACGTAATTCCATTAGACGAATTTGAGGCTGGTGTCGGTACTGTATCTCAGGTTGACAGAAAATTAGCTTTACAAGAATATGCAAATGTTCACCCAGCAATAAAAGTTGTTGATTACTGGCAATTAGACTTTGAGACAGACGAAGGTAAAGAACTCTTTGCAGATTTAAATAAACAGGCAATTGAAAAAGGCTACGAAGGTGTGATGATTAAACCTATCGATGGTATTTACGAATGTAAAAGAACATATGCCTGGTTGAAAATGAAACCTTACATCGAGGTTACACTTACTGTAGTCGATCTGGAAGAGGGCACAGGAAAGAATGAAGGTTTATTAGGGGCTCTTGTATGTGAAGGCACAGACGAGGGTAAGAACTTTAGTGTTAAGGTCGGCAGTGGTTTGACTGATGATAACAGAAAAGACATTTGGTCAAATAAAGAAAAAGTGTTAGGTCAGTTGGTAGAAATAAGAGCTGACTCCACGTCATTGGCAGATGATTCCGACACATACAGTTTAAGGTTCCCAAGATTTAAAACGTTCAGAGGCTTTGAGCCTGGAGAGAAACTATGACACAATATGACGAAACAGTCGAAAGACAAAGACTTATGCTTGAAGCAGAGGAATGGGCTGGAAAAACCAAAGCTATACATGCACATTCAATGGATTCAATGTATTATGATGACAGACCTCAGGATACTGCTAAGATGACTAAGACAGTTACTGACCACGAGTTTAATGATGGCACTGTTAAGAGATACCAGGGTGGAGAACTTATCCATACATTTGGTAAGAAATTAACTCGTGAAGAAATGTTGGATGCCTATTCAAGATCTGGCAGATAAACATATGGACAATTTCAATAAAAACTTTTTACCGTTTTGGTTCGCAGCTGCATTTGGATTTTTAATGTTATTTTCTAGTGAACTTAAAGCATTAAATTATGATACAGTAATATCAGAAGATGAATATTGTATGGCACTCAACATATATCACGAAGCAAGGTCAGAAAATATGGCTGGACAATTTGCTGTTGCCGATGTAGTTTTAAATAGAGTAAATCATAGGAATTATCCTAACTCTGTTTGTGGTGTCGTACGACAAGCAGAACTTTCAGAATGGTGGTTATCCCAAGGACGTGAAGTACCTGTAAGAGATAGATGTCAGTTCAGTTGGTTTTGTGATGGAATAAAAGATGAACCGATGGACGGAGACGCTTGGGCAAATTCATTACTTATCGCCACACAGGTTTTAAGACAAGGATTATATACAGGACTGACTGAAGGTTCAACACATTATCATGCAAATTATATTACACCTTTTTGGGCTCCAACTTTACATCAAGTAGGAACAATTGGTTCTCACATTTTCTATCGTGCAGACTAAATAAATAATACCATATATTCAATATGGAGTTTATTATGAAAGTTGCTGGTGTTGACTACAGTTTAAGTAGTCCTGCAATTTGTGTACACGAAGGTGAGGAATGGGATTATAATAATTGCACTTTTTACTATTATGTAAAACAAAAGAAATTATTAATTGGAGAAAATGGTCAATATAATGCGACCATGTATCCAGACAACTGGTTTAACGACCAGGAAAGATATGACATTATTGGTTCATGGTCACAAGCTAAATGTTTTGAATGTGACTTTGTTGGAATTGAAGGATACGCATTTGGTGCTGTAGGACGAGTATTTCAAATTGCAGAGAATTGTGGATTGTTTAAACACAAACTCTGGGAGAGAGATATTCCTTACGATGTTTACCCACCGACAATGATTAAAAAATTCGGTTGTGGTAAAGGAAACGCGAACAAGGAAATGATGATACAAGCCTTTGAAGCAGAAACAGGGGTTGACATTCGCGCTAGATGTGGTATAATAAACAATAGCTGGAATCCTATTACAGACATAGTAGATGCATATTATATTTGTAAATATGGTTTCACACAATATAACGAGGAAAAAGATGATAGTAATATTTAACGGTCCACCGGCTTCTGGTAAAGATGAGGCAGCGAGTTTATATAAAGAAAAATATGGCTATGGAAATCTTTCGTTTAAACATCAGCTCTTTAAAGAAACAATTGCACATTTCGGTGTAGATAAAGAGTGGTTCATGGAAGGCTATGAAGACAGAACCAAAAAGGAAACAAAAGAATATGCTTTAGGCGATCGCTCAAGGCGTGAGGCAATGATTCATGTATCAGAGGACATTATTAAACCTAGAAACGGTAAATCGTTCTTTGGTTGGAAAGTATCCAAAGAGATTGAGGAAGGCAAAAATTACGCAGTCGCTGATGGTGGTTTTGTGGAAGAACTTGAACCATTAATTGAAAAGGTCGGCGCAGATAATATTGTCATTGTTCAATTAACAAGAGAAGGGCATGATTATTCTACTGATTCCCGTAGATACTTTAATGGCAGTTTATTTAAAGAGTTTACAATTGGTGAAGCTACAAAAATTGACAAAGCTTACATGTTAAAAGAAGAATTAAACATTAAAACCTACAGAGTGCATAATAATGGCTCAGTTAGGGCTTTCCATAATACACTAGAAACAATTCATAATGAGCTAGTTTCAGAATAAGGTAATTTTTTATTATGATAGGATTAGCTGACAAGCTAAAGAACATTTCAAAGCCGAATATAATTAATCTCAAAGAATGTAGAGACCGCAGGGACTACACAAGAGAAGAATTTGCACTACTTGATGTACATGATATTAATATACATGAATACGATAGATATGAAGAAGGCAAATCAATAGGTTTTGTCGGTGATGCACACGCTTGTGCTACCACTACAAAAGGTGTTACTTCCTCACACATGCTCACTATTAAATGGTGGTATGAAAACACAGATGAGGAATATGGCATATTCTTTGAGGACGATTTGGATTACGCCACAGTAAGACATTGGAATTTTACACTACAAGAATTTATTGAAAAGTGTAATAAATGGGACTGGGGCGCATTGCATTTATGTAATGTTTTCGAGTATCCTTACGATGTCAATAATGAATATATTCCAATGGTACCTCGCATTAGACAAATGTGGGACCATGGTTTACAGGCGTATATCATGAAAAGAGAATATGCAAAGAAAATAATTGATTATTATTTTGACGATTTTGGGCAAGGCAATATTAACTATCGTATGCCATTAGGTAGCCCAGTTACAACAGAAAACAATTTACTACATGGGTTTGGTTTGGTTATCACATTCCCATTGTTTAACCACAACGTGCGAGATTTTCGTTCAAAGAATATATATTATTATAATGAACAAGCAAAATCTGCCTTTTATTCCTATGAATTACTAAAGGAGTGGTGGGAAACAAAAGGGGCATGGCTATCATTAGATCAAATATTTGATAATGGTAGAGAACCAACTAAGATTTATGGAGAATTAAACTATGATTAATAATGGAGAAAAAAGATGAGCGTCGTATATAAAGGCAAAATAATTGACACTGATTTGTCAAAGAATTCAAATGGTGGAACAGAAATGATGAGGCAACGCCTTGTCGATAATTGCGATGCAGAATTGCTATCACAAGTTGCTGTACACTTATCAAGACCTAGAGAACTATATGAAGATGTTCCAAATATTCTATGGTGTCACGACCTAGCGGTTGACCCAGAAAATAGAGTACTGAATGATGGTGGTTGGGAAAAATTCGACCATTTTATTTTTGTAACCGCATGGCAGAGAGACCAGTATATAGTCCGATTTGGTATGCCGTATTCAAAATGTTCAGTTATTCATAACGCTATTGAAAGACAATATGAACCTGTGACAATGTCGACAGATAAAATCAGATTCGTTTACCATACAACACCGCATAGAGGTTTGGAATTATTGGTACCAGTATTTGATGCACTTTCAAAAGAATTCGATAATATTCATTTAGATGTATATTCAGGGTTTGACATTTATGGCTGGCCTCAACGTGATGAAGCGTATAAAGGATTATATTCAACTATTGAAGCACATCCGCAGATGACATATCACGGTGTTAAAAGTAATGACGAGGTATTAGCTGCATTAAAAGAATCACATATTTTCTTATACCCGAACGTATGGCCTGAAACTTCATGTATTGCACTTATCGAAGCTATTAAAAGCCAATGTATTTGTATTCATCCGAACTTTGCGGCTCTACCAGAAACAGCTGCCAATGCAACGATTATGTATGATTATATTGAAGACCCATCAAAACATGCTAACTACGCATTTGTTGTAACAAGACAAATACTACAGAATATGCAAAAGGACCAGAACTACTTTAATGGGTTCACATATTCAGACAGATTTAATCTGGCAAGAAACAATATTCCATCATTTACGAATATGTGGAATGCAGCTTTAAGGAGTGTAGTAGAAAATGTCGAAAAAAGAGAAGGATAACGTAATACAGTTTCCTAATTATGGCATGTCAAAACCGCCTATGGACGCTCAAGAAATCCAAGACAAATTATTAGCCTATAAGGAAAGCTATTCATCAGAATTGTCTGAAATTATTTGGCAGAATGTCTTAGGTGAAATGGATAGGGCAGGTTGTGATTTTGACGAGGACATAGAAAAATACTTTGCTAGTATGGTTTTGGTATATGAAGCCATTAAAGCATTACATCTTCTGTCACTTGACGTTAATCACCCTCTACATCAGTTTGCTGAAGAGAATGTAATGACTTCTTCCCCAGAGCCAGGCCTAATGGAAGGCGGCTTTAAAAAAGATTTTGACTTAGGGGTTGACTTTGATCCAGAAATGGATTAAAATAGACACTACAAAATAAAAAATGGATTAAATTATGATATTAGTTGATTACAACCAGGTGATGTTGGCCTCACTCTTCGCGAGTATAGGAAACCACCACAACGTGGAATTAGATGAAAACCTACTTCGTCACATGTTCTTAAACAGCATTCGCTTTAACAGAAAAAAGTTTACCGAGGAATTTGGTGAAATTGTTCTTTGTGTAGATACAAGAGATGTATGGCGCAGAGATTACTTCCCTTATTACAAAGCTAATCGTAAAAAGAATCGTGATGATTCTGATTTGGATTGGCCAAAACTTTTCGAAGTGATTGGACAAATTAGAGAAGAGATTCATGAAAACTTCCCATATAAGGTTGTGCAGGTAGATCGTTGTGAGGCTGATGATATCATTGCGACTCTTTGTCATGAACATGGAACTGTAATGAATACTGGGTCTGAAAAGATTCTTATTCTTTCTGGTGACAAAGACTTTATCCAATTACATACATATGCAAATGTTTCTCAATATAATCCAGTTCTAAAGAAATGGGTAAGGCATGCAGCGCCCGATAAATATATACAGGAACATATTTTAAAAGGTGATGTTGGTGACGGAGTCCCCAATGTATTGAGCCCTGATAATTGTTTGGCAGTTGGACAGAGACAAAGTCCAATGACCAAGAAAAGATTACAGACTCTAACAGAAACGCCTGAGGAAATGGACGAGGAAACAAAACTTAGATTTAATCGTAATAAACAAATGATTGACCTATCAATGATTCCAGAGAAATATACAACACAAATTCTCAACGAATATAATAAAGAGAAAGAAGTTGGTCGTGAAAAACTATTTAACTTCTTTGTTAAAATGAAATTGAAAAATTTGATTACAGATATACAGGATTTTTAATTATGGCTATTAAACTATCAATGGCAGAGATTCTTAAGGAAATCTCAAAAATAAAAACGAAACAGGGTAAAATTGCTTATTTACAAGAACATGACAACCCAGCTTTCAGAACAGTATTAAGACTTATCTATGATAAAGATATAGAGCTTTTAATACCAGATTCTGCCCCGCCGTGGAATTATAACAAACATACCGACGCACAGACTATGCTTTATAGAGAAGCTCGTCGACTCAAAATCTTTATTAAAGGTGGTGGGTACGATGAACTGAATCAAATAAAGCGTGAAAGTCTTTTCATTAGTCTACTGGAAGATATCGAAAATGCAGATGCAGATTTACTTGCTAATCATATGATATCACACACTCCGGTTAAAGGACTTACACTCAAAACTCTAGAAGAGGCCTATGAAGGCATTCTTACTAGTCCAATGGATATGCGATAAGGAAATTATGACGTGGCCAAACGTTATAGGGATCTACCCAAATCGAAAGAGTGGGAAAATCTAAAGGCGGATGAAAAACGCCAACGTGAAGAACGCAACAAACAATTCAAATCCAAAAGGAAACGACGATTAAAAGAAAAATACGGCGAATAGCGTGTTGACATACCTTCCAAAGTGTGTTATAATATACAATTAAAGGAAAGGATATAATATGAAAGACATCAGAAGTGATAAATTGATTCTTGTCGACTGTGACGGGGTCTTATTGGATTGGAAATACAGCTTTTACAAGTTTATGGCCGAAAATGGTTATACAATCCAGGTTGAGGACGTCTACGATGTCGCGACAACATTTAATATACCAAGGTCTGAAGCCAAACAATTGGTTAGACAGTTTAATGAATCAGCTAGGATTGGTTTCCTACCTGGATTAAGGGACTCTATAAAATATGTTAAAAAATTGCATGACGAAGGTTACGTTTTTCATTGTATTACTAGTCTCAGTACTGATTACTATGCCGGTAAATTAAGAGAACAGAACCTCGAAAGACTCTTTGGAAAAGATGTGTTTGAAAAAGTTGTTTGTCTTGATTGCGGTGCTGATAAGGACGAAGGTCTATTACCCTATAAAGACAGTGGTTGTATCTGGGTAGAAGATAAGCCTTCAAATGCTGAATGTGGTGTGAGAATGGGTCTTCAATCTATTCTTATTAGTCACGAATTCAATAAAGACTTCAGCCATCCTGACATAATTAAAGTTTCCAAGTGGAAGGAAATTTACGAAGAAATCGTTTAAATTCTTATAAATAAAAATATGATTAATTGGACAATATATTAAATGCCTATCTATTCATTTAAAGATACAGAAACCGGCGAAGAGTTTGACAAAATGCTCAAACTAGCCGAAAGAGAATCCTTTCTCGAAGACAATCCAAATCTAAAGCAAGTAATAACCGGCTCCGCGCCGTTGATTGATAGCGCGCGGTTAGGAAGGGCAAAGCCCGACCAAGGTTTTCGTGATTTACTTACATCGATGAAACAAAATAAATCATACACAGGAAACAAAATAAACGACTGGAAATAACCTTTATCTTCATGCGTTGATTGTTTCGTATATAAGGAGGTCAGACATGCCAAGAAGTCGTATATCACAAAAAGAGAAGAGGAAATCTAGACAGGATAATGCTGGAACGCAAAATTCCAAATTTACTATGAAATCCATTCAACCGATTACTGATACTCAGAAAGATATGTTCGATGACTATAAGGCAGGATATAATATCGCCGCGATTGGCACGGCAGGCACAGGCAAGACTATGTGCGCATTATATATGGGTTTAATGGATATTCTTCAAGACGATGAATATGAACAAATGATAATTGTTCGATCCGCTGTACAAACAAGGGAACAAGGTTTTATGCCTGGTTCACAAGCCCAAAAAGAGGCAGTTTATGCAACCCCTTACGCCGACATTGTTAACAATCTATTTGGTCGTGGAGATGCATGGGAAATCATGAAACAAAAACGACAAATTAAATTTATGACATCATCTTTTGTGAGAGGATTAACTTTTGATAATTCTATTATAATTGTAGATGAATGTCAGTCAATGACTTATCACGAGTTGGATAGTATTATTACTCGTGTAGGAGAATCTTCAAAGATTATTTTCTGCGGAGATACAAGACAAGATGACCTGGAAGGTTCACGCAATAGAAATGATGTAAGTGGTTTAAGAACTTTTATAAATGTTCTAAATCGTATTCCTTCATTCAGAACTGTAAAATTCGGAATCGAGGATATTGTTCGCTCAGGCCTCGTAAAGGAATACATTATCGCGAAGGACAAACAGGAAAAACAACAAAAACCAATGAGTAAAATAACTCACAATTTTGGCTTAAGTTCAGCCATTGCATAAGGAGACACTACTGAAAAGAGGCTGGCAATCCGGCCTCTTTTTGTTTTCGACATTATAGGATATATTATGATATTTGAACACCACCAACACGGGATAGATCTACCCGCAATCACAAGAAAAACAACCGAACAAGGGAGACGATATTTCACTCCTACCGGTGAAGCATACCCATCTGTAACCACAGTATTGGGAATTCTCAGTAAGGAATCCATTAAGGCTTGGCGAGACCGAATTGGTCATGCAGAGGCAAATAAAATTTCATCTCAAGCTGCCCGACGTGGTACTGCTGTACATAAAATTTGTGAAAATTATCTTGATAATAAAGATGATTATAGAGAAGGTCAGCAACCTTCAAATTTATTTATGTTCGACGAAATGAGAACCATAATTGATAAGAATATAAATAATATATGGTTTCAGGAGGCTTTCCTTTATTGCGATGAACTCGAGACAGCTGGACAAGTAGATGTTATTGGGGAATACGAAGGGAAACTTTCTATTATAGACTTTAAAACTTCTAGGAAACCAAAGAAGGTAGAATGGATTACAAATTATTTTATGCAGTGCTCATTCTACGCCAAGGCCTTTGAAGAAAGAACTGGTGTAAAAATAGAACAAGGCGTAATTTTAATAGGTGTCGATGGTAGTGAACCACAAGTGTTTAAATTCGATACCGCTGAATATTTAGAACACTTTAAAGCAGTAAGAGAAAAGTATAAGGAAATTCATGAACAAAAAACGGTACATAATAATTGATAACAATATGGGCGTATTTTTAGGAACATATGATGGGCATCAGTTAGGAAAAGATGATGACCGAATGTATGCATGTTTCGCTGAGAATAACCCATTTGGATTAACCACAGCATGTTCATTTAAAAGCCAAAGGGCCGCTGAACATTTTATTAAAGATATGTTTCCCCATAGAAAACATTTGGAATTGGAATCATTACCGGTTGATACACAGACAGAATTTCCAACCGTGGTCGAAATAATTAAAGCAGGATATAGTGAACACTGCGGAGACATGTTAGATACAATGTTTGCTGAAGGACCACAAACAATTCACTAAATGGTTGACATTTTAATAGTAACCTGTTATAATAGAAATTATGGAAAAATCAAAATTAATCAATGACGCTCTAATGGTAGCTGTCAAAGCACACGGCGACCAAAGGCGCAAGTACACAGGTGAGCCTTATGTTTTGCACCCAGTCGGCGTTTCAAAGATTGTCGAAACCGTTTCACATACGCCAGAAATGATTGCAGCTGCCCTGCTCCACGACGTTGTGGAAGACACAGATGTAACATTTAGAGAGCTCAAAGAACAATTCGGTCCAGTGGTCGCCGAACTAGTCCATTACTGCACAAACGTCTCCGAGCAAGGAGATGGGAACCGTGCGTTTCGTAAGAAGATGGACGCAGACCATTTTGCATTGGGACCAGCCGCGTCTCAAACAATCAAGGTCGCTGACTTAATTCACAATGCTGAGTCTATTGTCATGCACGACCAAAAATTCTTCCACAAAGCATTCAAACACGAGAAGAAATATCTCTTAGAAGTGCTCACTCTAGCTGACCCTCAGCTATTGACTCAAGCCTCTCAGATCCTAGAAGAGAACTGGGTCGAACCTCACAAAAGATAACTTTCCTTATATCAAAAGGTTATAACGATATAACCAAATAGTCTAAAAGATCCGAAAATAGTCGTTGACTTTAACACGCAAATGGCGTATAATAGACACTTAATTAATGAAAAAGGTGACTATCTTGGATCGAATCGACATGAAGAAGAAGTTCTCATTAGGCTACTTTGATACCAAAGCTAACGATGATACCTGGGTCAGATTGGGTTCTTTCTCCAAGCTACAGGTCTGGGTTGACGACTCAATGCAAGAGGAAGGCTATCTTGATGTTACGGTCGTAGACACCAGCGTTGTTCATGGGAGAAGCCCTCAGCGTGTTAAAATAGTTCTCAACATCAACCTATCTACCGAATCATTTAAAGATGCTTTCCATATCAATATGACCCAACTAGACCATCGCTATGGTGGTCGTGGCATCGCTGCTAAGGCATACCGATATATCATTAGGAAAATGGGAATCACCTTACAGGCTGGGACTGCACAGTCAAAAGGCGGTCGTAAGGTTTGGTTTGATCTTGCTCAATCTAGTGGCCTTGAAGTCTATACTAAGTCGAAATGTGGCAAGCCTTATGTCGTTGGTATTGACGAAGAGGAACGCGAAATATGGCATCCTGTTAAGGAAATCTATGACGGAATGAAGGAGATGTTTGTCTTCGCTCGAGCTGTATGATGGTTATATCAAAAAGTTATATCGTTATAACAAAATAATATAAAAGAATGGTTGACTTTAACACGCAAATGGCGTATAATATACATTCAATAATTGAAAAGGGCAACAAACCATGAAACTAGAAACAATCCTTATCGAAGATATCAATACCTTTCAAGGCTCTATGCCCACTGGATTCGACCTTGTTGAATACGAAAAAGGTACTGACCCAATGGACGGATATGTCCTTTATGGTTTTGACGAACTTTATATGATGGTTCCTGCTTCGAAGGCAGCTCATTGTTTCATGCATAACGGAATATAAGGTGGTTTTTAGTGAGGGTACTAGGTTCGGGACACTCAGATGGGTTATAAATTACCCGGTAATCATCGCCCTAGTATCTTCACTAAAAAAACTTTTAAAAAGAATTCAGTTAGCGTGTTGACATTAACAAGCAATTATGGTATAATGTACTCATATTAAATAGGAAAAGGAAAAAAATATGAAATATTTTACAGTTAAACAAATCAAGGTCCCAGAGGCTGAAAAAGATTATCCGAACCAATATGGTTGGGGTGGCGCTGAAGAAAAATCACCAGCTTGGAAAGCTAAATTGCAAACAATGCATATCAAGGATTCTTTTGAATTTGACCCTGCTGTTCTTGAATTTTACAAGGACACTTATTTGGTTCAGGCCAACGACCTGGAACACGTATTCAAAATCACCAATTTGTGGGATGAGCCTGACGCGGTTCACTCTTATGAAACTGGTCACTCAACATCAGTTGGCGACATCGTAATGGATAATGAAACTGGTGAACAGTTCATGGTCGCAAACTTCGGTTTTAAAAAGGTAGCTTAATTATGAATAATGTAGCGATATTTAAATTTTTAGATTCTCTCCGCGAAAGTGGTCAGATCAATATGTTTGGAGCCCCACAAGTTTTGAGAGAAGCTTTTGGGTTAACAAAAAGTGAGTCAGTCGAGGCGTTTCAAGCTTGGGCTGACAATTTTAGTAATGTAGAAATGGAGAAAAGAAATGCATGAATTAGAAATGGTAAATGGCGAAGCTCAAATGGCGTATCGTCTATCCGCTGGGGTCCCCTGGCACGGTCTTGGAGTTCCGGTCGAAGATGACATGACGCCAAGGGAAATGCAAACAGCAGCTGGACTTGACTGGACAGTCAAAAAGGTAGAAGCTTTTGTAGAACTTGACGGAAAAAAGGTTCCAACAGGTCAACAGTCCCTAGTAAGGGAAACAGATGGTAAAATTCTTACCAATGTTGGCGGTAAATGGAATCCGGTCCAAAACTCGGAGGCTTTTGATTTCTTTAATGATTTCGTTTCAGCTGGTGATATGAAGATGGATACAGCTGGTTCGCTGAAGGACGGTCAAATCGTCTTTGCAACAGCTGATGTCAACGAAGGGTTTGAATTATTTGGTGGAGATGAAGTAAAAGGTTTTCTTTTATTCTCTAATCCTCACTTATATGGTAGGGCTATCGACGTTAAGTTTGTAATGACTAGGGTGGTATGTAATAATACATTGACCATGGCCCTCGCTGAGAACGGACAACCCGCTGTGAGAGTATCACATAGGAATGAGTTTGACGCTGAAAAGGTCAAGGAATTGTTAGGTATTTCACATACCAGAATGGGACAATTTAAGGAAGCTGCAGAGTTTCTTGGCTCAAAAAGATACACACCTCAAAGCTTTGAGGCGTTCATGGCGCAGGTATTTGGTACCTCAACCAACGACAAGAGACAGCTCAGTTCTACTGGTCTCAATCTTAGCCCAACAGCTCAACGAGCCGTGGAAGTTGTCGACACACAACCTGGGGCAGATTTTGCCAGAGGTACATGGTGGAATGCATATAATGCAGTGACATACATGACAGACCATGAATTAGGAAGAAATGCAGATTATAGAGCTGCAGCTGCCTGGTTCGGTCATAATGCGAAGAGAAAGATAGACGCTCTCGACCTCGCAATTGAAATGGCGGAGGTGGCGTAAGTCACTTCTTTCAAAAAGTCAATCTCTTCAAAAGAGGGGTTGACTTTTGCCTTTTAATGTATTATAATGGTTTTATATTTTGAGGCAATGGAGATAAATTATGAAATATGATAAAAATGGACTTTTAACTATAGACGATGTCGTGGTTAAAACTGACGAGAATGGTAAACAAAGATCTGATGCTTGGGTAGGCAGATTTGACGTTAACTGTTCAGGTGATATGCTGGAACTTGAGAAATTCAAAGATACAGTAAAATATATGAATAAGCTTCTTAAGGAATCTGGTGTTGTCAATAGATTTGGTGACCCGGTTAGATATAGAGTTGAATGTAAAGGTAGGAAACCTGTTGAGAAAAGAATCAATCCCAGAACTGGTAACGAATGCCAATACAGCAATGGGTTTGGAGACATCGTTGGTGGAATTGCCAATGCTGGTGCGATTGACGCATATATCTACACAAGATCTACTGGGAGTGCTTCGTGAAAATTAAAATCGAAATTGAGTTAGACACGGAAAGAGACTCACAAGAAATCAGTGACTTGATGGAAATTGCTAACAGAATCAGAGAAAATATTGCCGAGGACGCCTCATTTGATGACTGAGTTAATTCAATTATTTTGCCCTAGCGTGTTGACTTTAACAAGCAACCATGTTATAATGGTTGTATAAATTAAGGAAAAGGAGACATTTATGATAAATTTATTTGAAAAAGGCCCGGCTTTTGTAATGGGTAACTGTGAAAATGCAGCTGAGTTCATCTGTTCAGATTGGCCAGAAGGCTGTGGTTTCGGTTCATCCGACAGAGGTGCAGTTTTCAGAAGTGCCTTAAGAGATACAATCGGCTGTGAAAATGCTGAAAACTTCTTTAAAGGTAATATTGAGCTTAATGAGACTGAGCTATCAATGTTCAAAATGGGCGTTAATAATGCCATTTCAAATGTATTTGCTAGGGAGGCAGCGTAATGAATAAATTAATCATACAAACACAATATTTGGAGAACTATGGTTCTTCAGAGGACCCTTACATGAAGTTCAAGGGTGGGTCCACTTATGTATTGCCGAACTGTGGCGATATGGACAGCAACGAGATTGCTACGGCTGTGGCGAAAGTCAAGCCTTACATCACCACTGACTTGGTCAAGTCGAACGGTGGCTGTGAAGAGTACATCGTCGGCGCACATGTTGGCGACATAGACGAAAAGGTCTGTGAGGATTGGGAAGCAATCACCGAGTTTACGTTCATGGGTGACGAAATTACCTTTATGAAGGTTACTGATAACACCGAGATGGGTTATATGAGAAAAGAGATTCTCGAGAAGATCGAAACCTGGAACGGTTGTTCTGAGTCGGTTACCCAGAGGAAGAATTACACAGCTTCCTTCAGAATGGAAGATGGGTCCTTGTTAAATGGCAAACAGCTTCAAGAATTCCTAGAATTGGCGGTGGCATAATGGAAGAATTATTACATCAACTTTTCGCGGGTGTATTATTTACCGTGGTCGTGGTCTTTACTTATATCGGTTGTCACATGTCAGTCGAGAAGGATGCCAAGAAACATATTCCCTTAATATGGGAAAAAGGTGGTATTCTCTACAATTTATTTAATAGGAAATCTAAATGATTCAGGTTATGCAAGAGATTACTGATTGGGGAGACGCCCCAGTTGCGAATGGTCAATACCATCTTAATTCATATGGGTTTCTGGTCGCGTATCAGGCACCTGGTGGTGACCTCAAAAAATTCAAAGCCCCTATGAAACAATTTTCTAAGGCAAGGCGCAAATTTGAACTGATTTCAGAATATGCTGACTCAGATCTTCCAAACGATGTGAGGACGGTCAAGGGTAGCAATGGCAATATGTACACAATCACTAATGGAAAGTGCAGTTGCCCAGGATTTACTTTTAGAGGAAAATGCAAACATGTTGGATAACATACGAAAGAAAATCTCGGATGCGTATTATGATTTTATTGATTTAAATTGGAAATACTTTGGTAAGGTTTTATTGGTTATCGTACCAGCTGTTTTATGGACCGTGACATATTATATTATAAAATGGATTTATGCTGGTGCAGAGGCTTTCAACACAATTGGTGGCGACGCCATTGAATCGTTTTTAAAAGATTAATGAAAAAGGTCCAAGTATTGCTCGACACTTGGACTATAAATGTAACCGAGCTTTAAGGAGAAATTATATCATGAGTAGTTTTATATTACCAACCAACGACAAAGACAAGAAGCGTATCAGGGATTGTATGGACGAAATCAGTAATTCGTACACTCGTCAGGCAGCTGAAAGGTCTTTTATCAAGGAAGCTATTGAAGCTCTATCCGAGGACGTGGATATTCCTAAAAAGATTCTTGCAAAGGCCGCAAGGATTTATTACCAACAAAATATGGCTCAGGTCGTAGGTGAGGTTGAGGATATTGAGGCCTTAATGGAATCTATCTAATGGATTCCGGATTTGAGGTTCACCCGAAAGGCACCGCAACGGAGCTAAGGTTATCAAGAGAACTCGTTCGAGTAATGGAAAAGTCCGGTGGTGTTCTGCCATCGGATATTTCCACAACCCTGGAAGAACTGACCAACTTTCACACAAAACAAATCACAGAGGAAACTCTGTAAAAAAATTTACATTTTTTATGAATATTATAATATATTATAAAATTTTTGTATATATACCATTGTGGGCAGCGACGCCCACATTTTTATGAGAAGAACATGAACAATCAGCAAGAATTACACTTCAACAAACCAAGAGAAGCAACTCCACAAGAGATAGCCGACTGGGCAGAGAATGACTTTTTTATGAAAGGCGATTTCGATGTCATGAAACTTTTTGTTGCAGTGCCTGCTGTAATTCAGTTCTTATGTTTAACCATGATGTTTGCTGTAATGGCATTAAACAGTGTATATTTTTAAGCTGTTGTTCGGCCTGGGAAAGGAAGAGCAAGATTTTAAGATAACGCCAGTCAATATTATCATCACAGCGACAGGGGTAGGGTTACTCTTCTTAGGAAGTATATCCCTATTACTGTTAATAACATCGTACATTAACGGATAGTAAAATGAAAATAACTAATATCAAAGAGAAATTAGAATTGTTAACTTTGACTTGTATTTTCTGTATATCCTTACTAGCGGTATAGTGTTAATGTCTAAATTCTTAAGTTTCTTTTGGAAATGGTGGGTTCAGCCGTGGCATGCGGAAAGTGAGATGAACAGAAGGTACAATCACATCACGTAAGGAGTGATTAAATGAAGGATCGAATCAAAGCACCAGCTTTGACTACGGAAGTTTGTATAGAGTGTCTACTAGTAACATTGTTTATGGGAATGATGTTTTATAGCCTCAGTACTCTACTGTAATGGAATAAAAAGTTTTTAGGGTCTTTTCTTTAAAAAAGGACCTTCTTATTTTGGGCAAATATCCTTTGCCTTTCTAATTATATTAAAATTATTAACAACAGCATACCCAGTTGAGTAATTAGCAGCTGTCTGAAAGAATTGCCATTCGTCAGGATTCTCACTGTATATACTTTTCATTGCTCCAATAACAACAGCTTTAAAAAGAACAAGTTCAAGTGCTGATGGTTTTGAGCCTCCAAAGACAAGAGGATTCGCTTCAGTTATACATGAATATTTTAACCCACGGTACGTCGAATACACATCGAGAGATTGTATTAGATAAAAATTAAATCGTGTTGGCGTAACTAGTTGTGTATCTACAAATGATAGATCTAAAAGTGTTTTTGAAGTGACATCTTCAGGCTCGTGTAAAACCGCGTTAACATACTCTTGATTATATGGAGCTGTAAATCCATGTTTAAAGAAAAATTCTTGTCTTTCTGTTGCCTCAATAGAAACTGCTAATAAACAAATTAGACATAATAGTTTACTTGGTAGTTGCAATGAATATTCCATCCCAATCTTTTGGAAGTTTTTGTGTTTTCATATATTCACAACGCTCAATCCACATGTCATAATAATTGGCCATTCTCCCTTCGAAGCATTCCATTAAATCATTACATATTTTAATTGCTTTATCAAAATCTTGTTTCTGATAATTCATATGCATGTCATTGTGCATTTGTGACGGTTTAACATATTTATCTTTATTAAGGTTAAGAACAGTGTATATCTCAATACCTACAGTTTTCCCTTTTACAGCTAGGTCATCTACCTTAAGAAAAAAGAAATCATTTTTACAATGCTTTACTGTATCTCCACCAACTAAAAGTAGGCATCCATATTCCTTACATTTTGACTCAATTCGTGCAGCTGTGCTAACAGCATCTCCGAGAACATCGTAGCTGTGTCGCTCGGTAGACCCCATCTCGCCAAGATAACCAAGCCCAGTATTGATCCCAGCACCCATACCAATGGGTGGTCGTCCTTCACTTGTGATTTGTTCATTAAATTCCTCTACAGATTGTAGCATATTCAAACCAGTTTGAACAGCTGTTTTTGGATGGTCTTTATCTTCCATCGGCGCATTGTGAATGTGCATACTAGCATCGCCTATATACTTAATAACCATTCCATTTGCTTTAAGGACAGGCTCAGTGATTGAATCCATATATCCATTCATTAATTTAGTTAAACCTTTAACATCATCTCCAAAGCTTTCGCCGAGGGGAGTGAAGCCTCTCAGATCAGAAAACACAATACTAACTTCTCTTTTCATACCTTCTTTAATGAGGGCAGGGTTCTCTTGTAGAAGTCTTACTACTGCTG
>Ga0102811_1000068_pt1 | contig 47874 bp, 61 predicted proteins | sample ColrivemetaGS705_FD_84507 | JGI IMG/M metagenome (GOLD analysis project Ga0102811, IMG submission 84507) | Estuarine microbial communities from the Columbia River estuary - Flood tide ETM metaG S.705 | ecosystem: Environmental > Aquatic > Marine > Intertidal zone > Estuary | place: USA: Columbia... | reverse complement strand
TTAAGAAATTCACTTGGTGGATTTGAACTTGATGAGCTTTTGTCTAACCTAAAAGTTATATCAAAGGAAATAAAAGAAATTGTTGATACTGAAACAGATCCATGGGGAATTAAAGTAGAACGTGTAGAAATTAAAGACATTCAAATACCTGAGGATATGGAAAGAATTATTGCTAGAGTTGCTGAAGCAGAAAGAGAAAAGAGAGCTATAATCGTTAAGAGTGAGGGAGAAGTAGGTGCAGCTCAAAAATTAGCTGACGCTGCTAAAATTCTTTCAACAGTTCCTGGATCGATGCATTTGAGAACTTTAGCTACTATTAATGATTTATCAGGTGATAAATCTAATACAGTTATATTTGCAATACCAGTAGAAGTACTTGAATCTTTCAAGACTGCTAGTGTAGTTGATACAGTAAAAAACATTATTAAAAAGTAGAGTTGTTTTATTGAAAAAAACAAAAATAAAGAATAGACAAATACTGTCTCTTCTTTATTTTTTATTCTGTTTTGAGAGTTTTTAATAAAAACACTTTGTTATATTAAATTTTATTCTAGAGAGTATGATTATTTTTGAATATTCCATGATATAATAAACTGTTAATAGAAGAGGAGAATATTATGAAAAAAATATTGAGTGTCTTATTAGGATTAATTATCGTATTATCATTAGTAGGTTGTACTGATGATGGTATAGCAGATAAAACTATTTATACTTTAAAACTAGAATTAGACGGTGGGAATGGATCAAGCAGTAAAATTGGTACTGCCGGGATGGAAATTACTGAACCAACATCGACAAAAGAAGGATTTACTTTTGATGGTTGGTATACCGATGATGCATTCACTAATGAATTTATATTCGATAAAATGCCTGCAGAGAATATGACTATTTATGCAAAATGGCAAGCAAATGAATACACAATTACACTTAATTTAGATGGTGGGACTGGTGAAGGTAGTTTAACTAAAGATTTTGATACAGTTATAACTGAACCAATTCCAACAAAAGAAGGATATACATTTGGTGGATGGTATGTAAGTACTGATTTTGCATCTGAATTTGTATTTAATACAATGCCAGCAGAAGATGTTTCATTGTATGCACAATGGTTAACGAATGCGTATACAATTACACTTTCATTAGATGGTGGAATAGGAAATAATAACATTGTTGAAAACTTTGGAGCGACTATTACTGAGCCTGTCCCTACTAAAGAAGCTTATACGTTCGGAGGATGGTTTACAGATGTAGAATTAACTTTACTTTATGTTTTTGATACAATGCCAGCTGAAGATATTACATTATATGCAAAATGGGAATTAAATGGTTTTAATATTTCATTAAGTTCAAATATAGAACTAGCAACACCAACTTTAGTTTTGGGTGAAATTATTGATAATAATCCAACATATACAATTTCAGCACCTGAAGTGGATGGTTATGATTTTGCTTATTGGCGTGTCCTTAATACTACTGATATAGTAAGCTTAGAAGCAAGTTTTCATTACATGCCTACTTTTGATGTAGAATTAGAAGCTGTTTACGAAGAAGCTAGTACAGTTGTTGAGCCATCATTATTCTACGAAACAAGTTTCGAAGATGGATTAAAAGCATCATATGCAACAGCTGATTTAATATTATCTGGTGAAACTTGGGTTTTTGCAGATGCCCTAATTGGTAGTTTAGCAACCGATTTAAGCGTTTCAGGAAATAGTGTAAGAATTAGAAATGGATATATCGAAACAAAGTTTGCTGCTGCAGACTTAGCACAAATAATCTTTTATGCCGGAACTTATGGTAATGATGATAATGGAGTAGCTACATTTGAAATATCAGTTGATGGTACTACTTGGGTTGTAGTTGATTCATTCACAACAAGTGGAACACTAGAAGAACACAACTATATATTTGACGATGCATTATTTACAAGCTTATCGTTAGACCCAGCAGATAGTTATTACATGAAAATAACTAGTTCTGATACAGGTAGAACCAACATAGATGATTTCCAAATATATACTGGAGAAGGACAATTAGTTGATAATACACCTTTATATACTATAAGTTTTACAGAAGCTATGGAATATTCATACCTTATTGGTGATCCTATAGATTTAACTCCTTGTGTTGCAACACATGTAACAACTGGAGCAACTACATGTGATATCATTGGTACTGTTGATAATATGGTTCCTGGAGTATATGATATAACATATTTCAAAATAGATGAAAATGGAAATACTGCAATCGAAGTGGTAAGTATTACAATCATTAATGAAGATACAACTGATTACTTATCTTTAGATTTATTTACATATTATGATGATGCAGAAGGTCTATATGGTAGGGCATTAATGGATGCACTTAGTAGTATTGTAAATAGCGGATTTAATGGTGTTACATATGGAGATGCTAGATACATTCTTGATGAGACAGACCAAGATCCAAATAATCCAAACAATCTAATCCTTGTATATCTTGGTACATCTGTAAGTGGTACATGGAATTGTAGTCCTTGTACTTGGAATAGAGAACATGTTTGGCCACAATCATTACTTGGAGTTAGTGCTGATAACGCTACAGTAAACAGTGCATCAGATTTATACAATTTAATGCCTGCAAATCCAGGTGAGAACTCATCAAGAGGAAACAGTCCTTATTCAGAAATGGGTCTTGGATATGAACCAAGAGATGAAGTAAAAGGGGACGTTGCTAGAGCATTGTTCTATATGATGATTATGTATGATGAATTAAACCTAGTTGATGATGCACCTGGTATCCATGAAATGGGATATTTAAATGAATTATTACAGTGGCACTTAGATGACCCTGTAGATGATTTTGAGTTAGCTAGATTAGAAGTAATTTTCTCGTATCAATCAAACCGTAATCCATTTGTTGATTATCCACACTTCGTAGATCTTATTTGGTTTTACGTTCAGTAAAGATACTTTTAAAGCTGGTTCATTTAAACCAGCTTTTTTAATTTAAAATGAAATACTGAATATATTCATCAGGTAAAAAAATTGTAGATAGTTTTTTCATAATATCATTGGTTTATGATATAATTCGAAGTAGGTGATAATATGAGAACGATTAAGCACTTTTTTTTATTAGTAATTAAATTTTTTGTTAAAATATATTTTCTATCAAGATATGATGTAGACTTCGTTTATGGTAATTTTGATCCTAAAAAAGATGGTCCTTATTTTCTTATAGGGAATCACGTATTATTGATGGATGCAATATTCAGTAATTTAGGAATCAAGGGATACGCTGTGCCTGTAACTAACTCGTTTGCATATTTTGGATTCTTGCGCAGACTTGCCTTGAATAACTTGATAGATTCAATAGTTAAAAGAAAAGGGCAATCAGACATTCAAACAATAAAAGACATTATTAAACATGTAAAAATGGGAGATAAAATATCATTGTACCCAGAAGGAAACGCTTCTTATTATGGTTCTAATTCAGATACAGTATTTTCAACCGCAAAACTGTTTAAAAAACTTAAAGTAGATGTTGTTTCTGTATTAACTCATGGAGGTTATTTATCAAAACCAAGGTGGAGAGATAAACGACTTAAAAAGGGTAAAATTGTTCTTACTTATTCAACGCTTTTAACCAAAGAACAATTACAAGATATGACAATAGAAGAAATAAATGATGTACTTATTAAAGGTTACGAGTTTAATGATTATCAATGGAATAAAGTTGAGAAAAATAAGTATATTGGTAAGAATAGATTAGTTGGTGCTGAGCGATTACTATATGGATGTCCAAAGTGTTTATCAATAGACACAATGGTTACCTCTGGAGACACAATCAGATGTTCTAAGTGTGATCTTCATGGTGAAATAAATGATTTTGGATTCTTGAATAATTTACCTTTTGATAATATTAGTGATTGGGGTATGTTTCAAGAAGATTTGTTAAGGAATAAAAAACAAATTGAGATTAAAATCAACTGTGAACTTTTTGAGGTAGATTTTGATAAATATAAGTTTAATTCTATAATTAGAGGAACTCTTAGTTATAATGATAGAAAATTCATTATAGAAAGTAATGATAAAGATGTTATTTTTGACTTTAGTAAAATAAAGGGTACAGCGTTTTCTGAAGCAGATCAATTCTCATTTGATTATGAAGAGAAGACTTATACTATAGTTTCTAATTCACCAAAATTACTGTTAGATTTAACTAAAAATTATAAGGAGGAATTATAATGTTTGGATTAGTAGAAGGATGGGACTTGATGATTTATTTTGTTTTTATTGGAGTCCTTTTATTTGTAAGTAAAATCATTAAAGAAAAGGTGCCATTTTTAAACAAAGTTATTTTACCAACAGCTTTAATAGCTGGTTTTCTAGGGTTAATAATATCTGACGGATTTTTAGGTCTTGTGACACTAGATAGAGAAGGAATTATCCACGAGATTGTATATCATTCATTGGCAATAGGGTTTATTGCGATATCTTTAAAAAGAGATAAAAATGAGACTAACAAGAAAGTTTGGTCTACGGGGATGATTATTGTTATGACATACTTACTTCAAGCATTTATCGGAGTAATGGTTGTTATTGTATTTTTCCCAAAACTATTCTTAGGTGCAGGATTATTATTACCTCTTGGTTTCGGACAAGGACCGGGATTAGCACAATCTCAAGGGCAATCATTTGCTGAAGGAGTAGGGCTTTTATCTGAAGGTGCCGCATTAGGTTCAACAATCGCTACAGTTGGATTCTTAGTTGGTGGAATTGTCGGGGTTATAGCTTTAAACTACTTGGCAAGAAAATATAAAATTAAAGTTAACAAAATTCACGAGGAAAACTCAAGAATTACCGAAACTTTTGAAGTTGAGACAATTAAAGAAATTAGAGTATTTGATACTTTGACTTCTCAAGCTACAATAATACTTGTCATATACTTTGCGGTATATTTAACATTAGCATTTTTAGAAACAAACTTAAGAGAAATTGGTGGGATTGCAGAAACATTTGCTGGAGTATTCCACGGATTTAACTTCTTGATTGGTATTCTATATGCACTGCTATTTAAGAAAGTACTTGTGTGGTTTGACAATAGAGGTAAGAATACTAACTTTATTACAAACAATTACGTGTTATCAAATATAAGTAGTATTTCATTCAACTTTTTAATCGTTGCAGCAGTATTAAGAATTACAAGAGAAGCTATTGATGAATACTATCTTCTTGTAGCTGTAATGGCACTTTTTGCAACAGTGTTTACGTTGTTGTTTATTAGATTTATTGTTAAGAAAGTATACGATGAAAAATATTTTGTTCATTATTTCTTAGGACTATTTGGTATGTTAACAGGGACAGCATCAACTGGGCTAGCACTTCTAAAAGGTGTAGATCCAGAATACAAATCTCCTGTAGCTGAAGAAATGGTTGTTGGTAGTGGTACTGCAATATCTATGGCACTCCCACTATTTGCATTGTTAGCTTTCCCAGGGATGGCTATTACAAATGATAACGATTTATTCAACTATCTTACGATTGGTATTCCAGTAATTTATTTCCTTATATTATTAGTTATAACGTTAAAAGTAAATTCTAAAAAAACAAGTAATTAATTCTTATTTGAAATTTTCCAAATATGATGATATAATAGTTTGTATACGAAACAATATGACATTCAAAAAACATTATCGGAGGAAAAAAATGGAATTTTTTATAAGAGACGAAAAAGGCAATAAAATTGCCACATTTATTTATTTCACTGCTACAGATGACTGTTTGGATTGTAAAGCCATCATTGTAAAAAAAGGATCATTAATGAGTAAAAGCGCATACTGCATGGAAAAATGGAATGATTGCAAATGGATTGAAGATGATAGACAAGAAGCAATTAAAAATGCAAAAGTTGAAGATCATAATGATGAATACTATATTTTAATTGATGACTTAATGTTTAAATCTCCAGTAAAGGCAGCTTCTATAATATTAGGACATATTGAGAATGATGCTTGGAATCTTATTAAGAACGATGATAACAAATCATTAATGGAAGTTTACAGAGCATGATTAAAAGAGCAGTTTCTTAACTGCTCTTTTTTAATGAACTATGTTATAATAAGTAATGAAAAAAATACATAATATTAAGGAGATTATCATGAATATATTATTAGTAAATGATGACGGAATAAACTCAGAAAAGTTAAAAATAACAAAAGAAATTTTATCACAATTTGGTGATGTAACAACGATAGCACCATCAAAAGAACAAAGCGCACAAAGCATGGCTTTAACATATGGTGGAACTACATATAAAAAAATAGATGATAACACATATAGTGTTGATGGTACACCTGTAGACTGTACTAGTTTTGCTTTGATAGCACTTGGATTGAAACCTGATTTAGTTGTATCTGGGACAAATAATGGATACAATATCGGAATAGATGTTAGATATTCAGGTACGGTAGGAGCAGCACTTCAAGCGCAGTATTTTGGTATTCCAACAATTGCATTGTCTTCAGATTATAAGGGAACAAAAATGATTTTTTCAGAACTAAAGAATACTCTTCAGTTTGTATTTGATAATAAACTTGTATCTAGTAAATACACAATAAACATAAATCTTCCTCAGGATTCATTCAATGAATCAAAAGGAATAATGATGACTAAAATTTATAGCTTAGTACATCCATATAAACCAGCCTTATTAAACAACAAATATATACCTAATAGAGTATATGAGTGGATTGGAGATATACCGAAAGATTCAGAGCAGTATGCTTTCTTAAATGGATATACTTCAATATCAAAAATAAAGTTATAAGGTAACCTAGTGATTTATTTTTGTGTTAGTGATATTCATGGACATTTTAATTCATTAACAATTGCTTTAAATAAAGCTGGATTTGACAAAACAGAACCTCTGCATCACCTAATTGTTATTGGAGATTTGTTTGATAGAGGGAAACAATCTGATAAAGTATTAGAATACTTATATGAATTAAGTAATGACAAAAAAGCAACCATAATATTAGGAAACCATGACACTTTTTTGTTAGAGCTTTTTGAAAGTAATTATATTAGAGTAAGGTTTAATATCCTTAAGAATGGTTTTATTGAAACACTTAAGAGTCTTTCTGGAATTGATGATATTAATCCTGATATTGATAACAATCTTGATATAGTTAGAATGTCTATATTAAATAGATATCCATATTTAGATGAGTGGATAAAATCATTTCCATTGTATTTAGAGCTTGGAGATTATATATTTACTCATGGAGGAATTGATGGTTCAAAAATAAACTGGAAAGAATCGACAAAAAAAGACTTTATTTGGGGAAGAATGAGCAAGCTTGATAGGGTGCCAAACAAAACTGTAGTTGTTGGTCACCAAAGAATTCCTTCTATTCATCACAAATCCAAGGATTATAAGAAACTTTTCAAAGAAAATCCTGAGTACTTTAATATTTTATTTGAAGAAGGCAAAATATTTATAGATAGATATGTTGAAATAACGAACGAACTTAATATTTTAAAATTAGAAATAGAGCTTAAATAAAGCTCTTTTTTTGTACTTTAACAAACTAAAGTGTCAGCGTTTACATCAAACTGCCAGTATACCTTTGAGATATTCAATTATATTTGATATAATGAAGAAGAATTATAAAAATCATTGAAATTAGGAGTGAATTTATGAAAAAAATAATGACAGGAAATGAAGCTGTTGCAAGAGGAGCTTATGAAGCAGGAGTAAGATATGCTTCAGCTTATCCAGGGACACCAAGTACTGAAATATTGCAAAATCTTTCACAATATAAGGAAATTGTATCTGAATGGGCACCAAATGAAAAGGTAGCACTAGAAGCTGTTATTGGAGCTAGCATAGCTGGTGGTAGAACTTTTGCTGCTATGAAACATGTTGGAGTTAATGTTGCTGCAGATCCTTTATTTACTTTTGCATATCAAGGTGTTAATGCTGGTAGTGTATTAATAACTGCTGATGAACCAGGTATGCATTCAAGTCAAAATGAACAAGATAATAGAAATTATGCAAAATTTGCCAAAATTCCAATGTTAGAGCCTGCTAACAGTCAAGAATCGAAAGATATGATGGTTGACGCTTTTGACCTTAGTGAAGAATTTGACAGTATTGTATTATTTAGAATGACGACAAGAGTTTGTCACTCTAAAAGTATTGTTGAACAAGGTGAGAGAGTGGAAAAAGAATTAATCCCATACGAAAAAAACTTTAACAAGTATGTGTGTGTGCCTTCTATTGCTAGAAAGCTTAGACATTCTGTAGAGGAAAGAACAAATAGGCTAAAAGAATATACTGAAACAAGTAAGTGGAATTATGAAGTAGATAATAACTCTAAAATTGGAGTTATCGCTTCAGGTATGAGTTACGAGTATGCTTGGGAAGCATTAGGAGATACTGTTTCTTATCTTAAACTAGGTTTTACTAATCCACTTCCAAAAAATTTAATATCAGATTTTTGTGATAAATATGACAAGGTTTTTATTGTTGAGGAAAATGATCCTTATATAGAAGAATTTGCCAGAGTATTAGGAAAAGAAGTTATTGGAAAAGATTTATTCCCATATACAGGAGAAATGACTCCAGATGTTATTAAGAAACATGTTTTAGGTCATGAACTAGAGAATATATCATTAGAGCAAGAGTTATTTGTTCCTAGACCACCTACATTTTGTACTGGTTGCCCTCATAGAGGTTTCTTCTATGAATTAGGTAAGAAGAGAAAGAAAATTGTTGTAGCGGGAGATATCGGTTGTTACAGTCTAGCTGTTGGAGAACCATATAACATGATGGATTGGATTATTTGCATGGGGGCATCATTTAGTAGTGCTCATGGGGCACAAAAAATATTTGACATGAATCCTGATGAAAATAGAAGATTGGTTTCAATAATGGGTGATTCAACATTCTTCCATACTGGAATAAATTCTTTACTAAATACAATTTATAATAAGGGTAATACAATAAACATTATCTTAGACAATAGAATTACTGGAATGACTGGGCAACAAGACAATCCAGGAAGCGGTAAAGATTTACAAAAAGAAGTTACTGAAATAATGGATATTGAAAAAATAGTTAGAGCATTAGGAATTAAACATGTTAGAAGAATTAATCCTAATGATTTACAAGCAAATAAAGATACAATTAACTGGGCTTTAGATTTAGACGAAGCATCAGTAATTATAACGGATTGGCCATGTAAACTTAAAAAATCTTATAATGAAGAAGACTTCAAACGATATGATAAAATGTGGCAAACAAAAGATAAAGTAATCACAGACTTATGTACAGGATGTAAAGCTTGTTTAAGAAGTGGATGTTCTTCTTTAATATTTGATCCAGAAACAAAGAAAACTAGTATTAATTCTAATACATGTGTAGGATGCGACGTTTGTTTACAAATTTGTCCGTTTGACGCTATAGTAAAGGATGAGAATTATGGTTAAATCGATAAAAATAGTTGGTGTTGGTGGACAAGGAACAATCCTTCTCGCAAAAATATTAACAACTGCTTTAGTAGATGCAGGTTATGATGTAAAAATGTCTGAAATACACGGTATGAGCCAACGTGGTGGAAGTGTATCAAGTGAAATACGTTATGGTAAAAAAGTTTATTCTCCTGTTATTGAAAAAGGTGATGCTTCAATACTTGTTTCTTTAGAGCAAATGGAAGCTGCAAGAAATATTGATTACTTAAAAAGTGATGGAATACTTGTGGTTAATGATTATAAAATCCATTCTATGATTACCTTGAATGGAAAGGTGAGATATCCAGATAATATTTTAGAAGTTCTTTCTAGTAAAGTTAAAACATATAGTATTAAGGGTACTGAAAAAGCAATTGAATTAGGATTAGACAAAGTAATGAATATCATAATGCTTGGAGCTACTGTAAAAGCAATGGGATTAACTGATCTTAATTTTGAAGATGCAATCAGAAATAATGTAAAACCAAAATTTATTGAAATGAATTTAGAAGCATATAATATAGGACTTAGTCACATCTAAAGTCCTCCTATATAAAAAAGCAGACAATTAATTTGTCTGCTTTTTATGTAACTTATATTAAAAAATATGTAATACATACTCAACTATTCGTTTCTCATATTTAATTTAATATAATAAAGTTACTACTAAATGGAGGTGGTATTATGAGGCTGAGAATTTTAATAGTTTTAGTAGCATTTGGACTAATTCTTTTTGGAATGAATGTTGTTGCAGAGTCTGCTGATACTGCCATGCATTATCAAGACAAAACAATTATAAGCACTCCTCCGTTATATTAAAAACAAGCAAATTAATTTTGCTTGTTTTTATTTAATGTTTTTGTTAGTTTTTCATTTGTTATGTAGTAACTTTTTATATTTTGATATATTGATTCTACTATTGAACCATCGATATAACTGTTTTTTACTTTATTGATAAATTTGTTTATTTTTGATGATAGAACAGGTACTACAATTTTTGTGCCTTTAAATGTAACGATAAACCTTGGTTTATGTAATACAAAGAATATGTTTTTCTTAAATTTAACTTTGTACTTATCATTCCAGAGGATTGTTTTACTTTTAAAATGAAGCCCTTTTTCATCAAGAGTATATTTTGTTTGTCTTTTATCATATCTTGTTAAGAAGAATATGAGTACTAGTTCTAATATGATTATTGAACCAGATTCAAATTTGTTAATTAAATCTGATGTGAATGCTGGTCCAACCATTACTGAGATCAATAATGTATAGAATACTACAGAAGGCAAACTAGATTGTAATTTTTGAGACGCAGTGATATTTTTATTGTTCAAAAGAAAGTATTTTCGTTTTGCAAAGAAATTATACAAAGGTCTAATATACCAAACTACAACACCAATACCAATTAATGCTAGTAATAGATAATTCATAATACCCTCCTTTAGTTAATAAATGCTGAATATGTTGTATCGTATGTATGAGTACTAGATGTATCTAATGTATGTAACTGTGAAGTAGTAATTAGGAAATAATCATCTAGTAATAAACTTCCACCACCAGATATAACTGGGTCATCCCATGTAGCATCTAAGTGGAACCATCCACCATTCACATATACAACATTCCATTGATGTGTTTCAGAGCTTAATCGGAATGTTGGGATTCTCATAGCTCTAAGCAATATATCCATAGAGTGAGCATAACCTTCACAAACTGCATTGTTATCGAAGAAGATTCCATAGGCATTATGATCGTTATCACAAGTAATCTCGTCAATGAAACACTCTTCGTCATAATAACTTGTATTAATTACATAATCATGAGCAGCTCTTACTTTCTCTTCTGTAGTCATTAATTCGTTTGTAATTGTGTTTATAATATCATTTACCGCTATATTAATTTCATCTATTTGAGTTTGTGTGTAAACAGCATGAATCTCAATATCAATTTTTTCTGATGTATACGAATAACTGATACTTTTTGAATCAAAGTATGGATGAGTAAAACCGATAATATTAAATGGTAAATCAAAGTAAACAGGAGTATTCATTAGTACTTCGCAACTAATTGATGAATCACAATTAATGGTAAAAATTAAATCTCCATTATTTAAGTGTGAATAGATGTAATCATCATAATCGTTATAGTCTGTTAGAGGGATTGAAGTATCAACTAGATTTAATGTTGGGACATTGAAGAAGTTTGATAATTCATTTGTATTTATCGTATATGAGTCTAATGTAATGTCAGTATAGTTAATTTCTTCTAACAAGAAGTCGCTGGTAATGATTATTTGATAATCAATAGCAATACTTGAAATATCAATGGTTGTTGTAAATGAAGTTAAAGATTCTGAATATAGAATATTATCATCAGCATCAATTAGTTTTATTGAATAGATGACATTTTGAGCATCTTCATTAGAAACATTAACACTAACAACTAAATCAATATTATCATTGCTAACAATAGTTAATTCTGCAACTGGTCTAGCTGGTGTTTTTAACGTTGTAATTGAAAAGCTGTGAAGTATTGATGTATGCGTTACTAAGTCATTTATATAATATGTTGCTTCAATATTGATATCGTATTCAGTAAGCTCGTTCAAAGAATCTAATAACTGTATTGTAGTATCAACATCAGTAGCAATATAATTAAGTATTTCAGTTGTTCCTTCTAGAACAATAACTCTAATTTCCACTATAGTCTCTTGTTCGTCAGTTAGTATTATATTAAAAGAAGCTTGTAGATCTTCTAAACTTTCTAAAACAGTAGTTACTGTAGGACTTATAAAATCTTCTGAGACAGTTGAGAAGTCTATAGTATAAAACTCTTTTGGAGTAAGAACATCGTCTATGTTCTCGTAACCATTAACAACTATACTTAGATTAGTACTGTAGTCTAGACTGCTAAATGTTATATTGTTTAATCCTTCAACCAAATCAAATTCTTCAACAATAACATCTTCGGTATCATATAATGTTATTGTCAAACTATTAGTGTCACTAATAATGCTGTTTGGATCACTAACAGTACAGTCAATATCCATTAAGTTTAGTTCAGTGCTATATTCCTCGGTACACTCAACAGTCATAATTTCATCACTTGATAGTAGTTTATCTCCATAGTAATAATAACCTAGTAATAGTATTGATAGAATTACAAATATGTTTACTATTTTCTTCATATAACCAGCTCCTAAAATTTATACATAAATATTTTAACACACGGATGTGTAAATTTATTGAATTTTAGATTATAAAGTTTATTGTTTAAATTAAATTATAGTTTGCAAACCAACTACTTTTTGTTATAATAATTCTCGAGGTGAATTATTATGGGACTATTAAGTTTATTATTTGGGCAAAACTATACAAATCTTACTAACGAGGAATTGAAAGAACTATTAAAAGAGAAAAACAAATATCAATTTTTAGATGTTAGAACTAAACAAGAATACAAACACAAAAGAATAAAAGGGTTTGATAAAAATATTGATTTTTACAAGTTCTCTAGAAACACAGAATTATTAAATAGATTAAGTAAAGACAAACCTGTAGTTGTTGTTTGTGCAACTGGATCTAGAAGTAGAGGGACTTGTTCTTTGTTATCAAGGCTTGGACATCAAGAAATATACAATGTTCGAAGAGGAATTAATGGATGGAACGGTATAATTACAAAATAGGAATTGTTTTCCTATTTTTTTTTATTGTTTTTTGGTATTATTGTTTGGAAAGATTTTTTTAGAAAAGAGGACATATGATGAAAAGTTTATACACTGATTTTAAAAAGTTTATTAGTAGAGGTAACATAGTTGATTTGGCAATAGCACTTGTTATAGGTGGCGCATTTAAAGAAATAATTAATAGTCTAGCTGGGGATATTATTACTCCAGTTTTAAGTTTGTTTCTTGGTACAGAGGGATTTGAAAATTATAAGTACGTTATAACTGAAGCAAATCCAGCAGCAGGCATCACGGAAAATGCTATTTTATATGGAGTCTTTTTACAAAACATTATTGATTTTGTTTTAATAGCTTTTGTTATCTTTTTAGCGATTAAGTTTGTTAATAAAGCTAATGAAAAAGCAAACGAAATTGAAAGTAAAGTTGAAAATATTATTGGCGATGTGAAACCAAAAATGGATGATTTAATTGTTGATATTAAAGACTTATTAGTAATAAGTGAATCAAAAGACGATAAGGAGTGATTTTTACCAAATAAGTATGATATAATTAAAGTCTAAATCAAACTTTTTAGATATATCAATTATTGGAGGAAATTATGGAAAATATTGAAAAAAGCATGGCAATCCTTATTGATGCTGAAAATATCTCATCTAAATATATTGGGTTGATTATTGACGACGCAAACAAGCATGGAAAGTTAAATTACAGAAGAATTTATGGTGATTGGACTTCAACAAAACTTAAGAAATGGAAAGATGCATGTCTAAATTATGCGTTAACTCCAGTACAGCAATTTTCTAGTAAATCTGGAAAAAATTCTTCGGATTTTAGTTTAGTAATTGACGCGATGGATATACTTAATAGTGGAAAAGTAAATGGCTTTTGTATTATTTCTAGTGATGGTGATTTTACAAAACTTATTACAAGATTAAAAGAAGATGATATGTATGTAGTAGGCATGGGTGAAGAAAAAACGCCTATTTCTTTAGTTAGTTCTTTTGAGAGTTTTACTTATCTTGATAAGCTGTTTAAAGTTATCGAAGAAGAGAAAAAAGTTAAAGCTGAAAATGAGAAAAAATCAAATGGGAAAAAACCATTACCAACGATTGATTCTAAAGATACAAGTATTACACCTGAAGTTAAAATTGTTAGTTATTTGAAGATTTTAATTCATAATGAAAGTGATGAAGAAGGATGGGCTTATTGGGGTACTGTTGCTGATTTACTCAAAAAGAAATATCCAGGATTCCATCCAAGGAATTATGGTAAGAATATGAAGGAATTGAGATTCTTCAAAGAAATGAAGGAATTTACTACTAAAACAGAGAATACGTCTTTATATATAAGAATTTCATAAAAATGCAAGAGAGCTCATTTGCTCTCTTTTCAAATACTTACAGGAGGAAGAAAGATGAAGAAAATATTTGCTATGTTAGTTTTATTATCTGGGATTATAACTGCATGTGATAATACACCAGAAATAAAAACATTTGAAGTTACATTTGAAACAAATGGGGGAACAGAAATTGAAATGATTTCTTATGATGAAGGAGAAACATTTGACTTGCCTGATAATCCTACAAAGGAAGACTCGGTTTTTGATGGTTGGTATGTAGATGAAGATTTTTCTACTACTTATTCAAGCAAAGATTTACCAGATAATATAACACTGTATGCTAAATGGATAGATCAGTTCGAGTTATCTCTTTTTGATGATGAAGGAGATTTAATATCTAAAACATTATATGACATTGGAGAAACTGTTCAATTAGACGTGTTAGAAAAAGAAGGTTTTGAGTTTACTGGTTGGTTTAATAGAAAATCTGAATTAGTAGATAATTCATTTATTATGCCTGCAGAATCAATTAGCTTATATGCAACTTATAAGAATACAGAGTTAACTTTTCCTATAGCTCTTATTACAGATGGTGGTGGAGTAGATGATGGTTCTATTATGCAAGCAGTCTGGGAAGGAATTGTTGGATTTGCTTTAGATAATGAAGTTAATGTTATGTATTTTCAGCCACTAGATAGGGAATTTGATTCATTATTGGATTGTGTTGAGTTAGCAGTTTTAGCTGGTGCAGAAATTATTGTGTTACCCGGGTTTATATTTGAAAACACTGCGTTCATTGGTGGAATTTTATATCCAGAAGTAGACTTTATCTTACTTGATGGATCTCCGCACAATGTAATAGAATGGAATTCAATGAGCACATATAATGGGGAAGAAATGAGCTTTGAAATTGGTGATAATGTATTGCCAATATTATTTGCTGAAGAACAAGCTGGTTATTTAGCAGGATATGCTGCTGTTATAGAAGGCTTTAGAAACCTAGGATTTATGGGCGGGATAGCCGTTCCGGCTGTAGTTAAATATGGATATGGATTTTTAGAAGGTGCAAATCAAGCTGCAATCGATTTAGGGTTAGACCAAGGTTCAGTTGATGTTAAATTCGAATATTCTGGAACATTTTCAGCAAGTAATCAAGTTGAAGCACTAGCAACATTGTGGTATCAAGAAGGTACAGAAGTTATCTTTACTGTTCAAGGTGGAGCAAATGGAAGTGTATTTAGAGCTGCACAGTTTGAAGGTAGATATACCATTGGAGTTGATTTTGATCAGTCATATATGTCAAGTTCTGTAATCACTTCTGCAGTTAAAGATTTTGGTAGTGTAATTTATATAAAACTTAATGAAATTTATGGAAACGACAATACATTTAGAGAGATTTATCGAGCTGATATTGAAAGTTCAGGATTGATGCTGCCTATGGAAACTTCTAGGTTTAATAATTTTGATCAAACACAGTATGATAACTTATTGTTAAATGTACCAAGTTCTTTACTGGTTTATTTTGATCCTTCAGAGGAAATAAGCGCGTTCATTACACGTTTAGATAGACTTGTTTTAATAGACTAATAATGTTAAAACAGCAACAAGATTTACTGCAATAATAACCGAAAAAAAAGAGGGGATTTGTACCTCTCTTTTTTATATATATATTTATATATAAACTGTTTTCTTGTAAGCGTTTTTATGATATGATATAGAGTGGTTAAGAAATTCAGATATTTAAGGAGAATAATTATGGAAAATATTAAAGTAGTAATTTGGGGATTTGGAGCAATGGGTAAAGGGATGGCAGATATGCTTGTAACAAAAAAAGGTGTTACAATAACTGGTATTTGTGACCTTCATCCAGATATGGTTGGAAACAGTGCATTTAAGTTTATGGAAAGCAAACAAGGAACACATCCTGAAGTATTGGTATCTAATGATATTGAATCACTTTTAGATAGAAATAATTGTGATGTAGTTTTACTTGCAACTGATTCATATACTAAAAAAGCATTTCCGAAAATGAAAATGATTCTTGAAAAAGGTATTAATGTTATTAGTACTGCAGAAGAAATGGCATATCCTAAAGCACAAGAACCTGAGTTAGCTGAACAATTAAATAATATTGCAAGAGAAAATAACGTGACTGTATTAGGTACTGGAATAAATCCAGGATTTATTATGGATTTATTGGTTGTTGCACTTACAGGTGTAATGAGCGACGTTACACATATTGAAGCAAACAGAGTTAATAGTCTTAGTCCTTTTGGACCAGCTGTAATGGAAGAACAAGGTGTAGGAATTACTGTTGATGAATTTAATCATGGCGTTGAAACTGATACTTTGGCAGGGCATGTTGGTTTTTCAGAAAGTATACTAATGATTGCTGACGCAATTGGGGTAAAACTAGATAAGTTTGAACAACAAATGAAACCAATAGTTACGAATATAGATAGAAAAAGTAAATATGGTGAGGCTTTAAAAGGGAATGTTGCTGGCGTTAATATGACAGGACAAGGTATAATAGATAATAAGGTATTCATTAATATGAAACATCCACAACAAATAGAACCTGAAATGGAAGGAACACACACTGGAGATTACATTACAATCAAAGGAACTCCTGATGTAAATATGGCTATAACACCTGAAATAGATGGTGGGATTGGAACAATTGCAATGTGTGTAAATATGATTCCTCACGTGCTTAATTCAAAACCAGGCTTAAAAACAATGATTGATTTACCAGTACCAAGAGCAATACTTGGAGACATGAGAGATTTACTTGATACATAGATTAGGGTAATGATTTAAAGGAGACGAAGAGTTATGATAGAAAAAGGAACTTACGTTCGGATTAGAAAAACAATCTTAAAACCAACTGAAAGAGCCGATAACTTACCAGAGGAAACTAAATTAGTTCCTTTTAAAATGTGGGTTAAAGGTTATCTACAAGAAGAAAGTGATCTTTTTGACATAGTAACAATCAAAACAACAACAGGGAGAATTGAAACAGGTAGATTAAAAGAAGCAAATCCTCCATATAGACACTCATATGGTGATTTTGTACCTGAGATATTAAAATTAAGAACTAATATCCTTGAAGATTTCCAAGGTGATCAAGATGAATAATGCATATAACGATTTAATGAACAGAAAAAATGAAATAATGAAAAAATCTGTTGGTCTTGATTATAGTAAATATGAGTTTGATGGAATTGGATTTGATTTTGAAATGATGATGAATGATCATGGTTATGATATCGATTCAATAAGAGAAATTCAAAGTAAAAATATGGTTGGAAATACACCATTGGTAGAACTAAAAAACATAACTAAATATTCCAGAAAATATGCAAAACCAGGATATGGAGCTAGAATATTCTTAAAAGATGAGGCGGCTAATATAAGCGGTTCATTTAAGGCAAGAAGAGCTGCACTAGCAGTAAATCAAGCAAAAAAACTTGGATATAAGGGAGTTATTGCTGCTACGAGTGGTAATTATGGGGCAGCTGTTGCTGCACTGGCTGCAAAAGAAGGATTAAAATGTATCATTATCCAAGAATGTTTTGATTCGAAAAATGTGAGCCAACCTGAAATATTAGAAAAAGCTAGAAAATGTGAAGCATTTGGCGCAGAAGTGGTTCAATTATCAGTTGGACCAGAACTATTCTTTATGTTTCTTAAATTATTAGACGAAACTGGATATTTTAATGCATCTTTATACTTACCTTATGGAATTAAAGGTATTGAAACGTTAGGGCATGAAATAGCTAATGAATTACTTAGAACAGAAGGAAAATATCCAGAAGCAGTTGTCATAACAAATGCTGGGGGTGGAAACCTTACTGGAACAGCAAGAGGCTTAAAAGACGCTGGGGCAATCAATACAAAAATAATCGCTGCTTCAGTTAATTTAAAAGGATTGCATATGGCATCAGACATTGATTTTAATAGAAAATCATTTACAACAGGACACACAGGATTTGGTGTTCCTTTTAGTACTTACCCAGATCGTTCTGATGTACCACGAAGTGCTGGAAGACCTATGAGATATATGGATCAATATGTTACTGTTAACCAAGGAAGTGTTTTTTACATGACAGAAGCACTTGCGTTGCTTGAAGGAATGGAAAGAGGTCCTGCAGGAAATACAAGTCTTGCAGCTGCATTTAGTTTAGCTCAAACAATGAAGAAAGATGAAATCATTGTTGTTCAAGAGACAGAATATACAGGAGCAGGAAAACACTTACTTCCTCAAATCTCTTTTGCTAAAAAGAATGGGGTTAAGATACTCTTTGGAGATCCAGCTAAAGAGATACCTGGAACTAACATAATCTTCCCGAAAGATGGTAGCTTACTAAAACATCAAGATTTAAATATGGATGATCTTAGAAAATCTTATTTAAAAAGATACAAGAATATGGAATTAGGGTTTAAAGATTTTCAGTTTTTATCAGATGAGTTAAATATTGGAATAAAATATATTAAAGAGTTAATTAACTAGGAGGTACATATGAAAGAAAGAATAGATGATTTTGAGGTTAGGAGAGAACACCTTAAAAGTATGACTGATGCGGAGCTAAAGAGTTATTTTTTAGAGTTATCTGAAAAACTAGTTGATCCGTTATTAGATTTAGCTTACAAGAACACTTCAAAATCAATTGAGAGAAGTGTATTACTTAGAATGGGCTTCTCAAGTATAGATGCAAAAATAATTGTTGATGTTTTAAATGAAAAAGACTTATTAAAAAAAGGCGTAGGACATTGCGTTTATGTACTAAGTAAAGAAAAGAATCTAAATCTTGCTGATGCTGCAGAGTTAATTAAATCAGGAGAAGGAATTGAATTCTTAATGGAGTATTTTGGATATTATGAATAGTATAAAACCAAACGAGAGATTAAATATTAGAGAAATCCTTCATGATTTAGAGAATTATCGCCCTAATAAAAGAGGATGGATATGGAGAGATATATCTCCACAAAAAATCGGTGAGTTTACTTATGTTCAAGCAAGCCCTGGTTTAAAGAATTTTGTTCCATTACCAAGTGCAAGAAACTTAGGTAATATCGATCCACAACCAGATGCGGTTATAACTACAGAAATAGCTTCTGGTAGATTTGAAGATGATATTAGAAGAATGAGAATGGCAGCTTATCATGGTGCTGATCACGTAATGGTAATTAGGACTGCAGGACAGTCTCATTTTGATGGTTTATTAGAAGGAACTCCACAAGGAATTGGTGGAATTCCAGTAACAAGAAAACAACTTAGAGCTCAAAGAAAAGCTCTTGATATTATCGAAGATGAAGTAGGAAGACCAATTAATTATCATTCATATGTATCGGGAGTTGCAGGTCCAGAAATAGCTGTTCTTTTTACAGAAGAAGGAGTTAATGGAGCACACCAAGACCCTCAATACAATGTACTATATAGAAATATTAATGCAATTAGAAGTTATGTTGATGCGGCTGAATCTAAAAAAGTAATGGCTTATGCAGGTATGGCTCAAATTGATGGGGCACATAATGCAAATGCAACTGCAAGAGATGCATGGAAGGTTATGCCTGAACTTCTTGTACAGCATATTATAAATTCTAAATTTAGTGAGAAGATAGGAATACTAAAAGAGAACATTTGTTTATCAACAGTTCCTCCAGCAGCTAGTCCTACTCCTGATTTAAAATTAAACTTACCATACGCAGTTGCTTTAAGAGAATTCTTAAGCGATTATAAAATGAGAGCTCAAATGAATACAAAGTATATGGATTCGTCTACTAGAGAAGCTACTGTTACTCATGTTCTTAACTTATTGGTATCAAGATTAACAAGCGCAGATATACAAAGTACTATAACACCTGATGAAGGGCGTAATGTACCTTGGCATATATATAATATTGAAGCATTAGATACTGCTAAACAAGCATTGGTTGGAATGGATGATATCCTTTCAATGATAGAACTAAAAGATCATGGATATCTTCAAGACAAAAAAAGAGAAATTCAAGAAAGATCAATTTTGATGATGGAAGAAATCATTGAAATGGGTGGATATTTTAATGCTGTTGAGGCAGGAATGTTTGTTGATAGTGGTGAATATCCAGCACGTAATGGCGATGGTATTAGTAGAGATATTAATGGTGGAGTTGGTGCAGGTACTGTTGTTGAAAGAGATGAAGACTATCTTGCTCCTGTAACTGCTCATTATGGTTATAACAACGTAGAACAATATGAACCAAAATATAAAGACGATCCGTCCAAGCTAATTGGAGGTTGCACATTCGAAAAGCCTGAGATGATTAAATTCATCGATGAGCTAGATGATACAGATAATGTATATCTTAGAATGGATAAGACTGAAAAATACCGCTCAGGCGGAATTTTGAAGCCTGAGGTTGAATGGCTTGGCGATGGAACTGTAGTAGTAGATTTATTCTTCCCGGAAAATCACAGAGTTGCTGAGGCAGCTGCACTTGTCACAGGGAAAAAGATGAATTTAACAAACGTTGAAGTTATACATAAAGAAATATTGCATCCTACTGAAGGAACAAGAATTCAAATTAAGGGAACTTTTGATTTTGATATTGAAATTGATAAACTGGTTCTTCCTGAAATAATAAAAGTAAGTTCAGAAGATGAAATAATTGCTTATGTTAAAAAGAACCCAATTAGAGTTGTTGCAGGTACTGCAGGTAATGACGAACATAGTGTTGGGATTAGAGAAGTATTGGATATTAAACATGGTGGAGTAGAAAAATATGGTATCAAATATGAATATCTTGGAACTAGTGTTCCAATTGAAAAATTTGTTGATGCTGCAATTGAAACGAAATCGAATGTTATTATGATGTCTACAATCATTTCACATGATGGTATTCATTATAAAGCAATGAAAAAGCTACATAATTATGCTGTTGAAAAAGGTGTTAGAGACAAACTGATACTTATTGCTGGAGGAACACAAGTTACTCCAGAGATAGCAAGAGAAAACTTGATGGACCAAGGATTTGGTAGAGGCACAAAAGGAATTCACATTGCAAGCTACATCCTAGATAAACACAAAGAGATATTTAAAAAATGATAATTGATGTTTTAGTTGCCGAGATTGGTTCAACTACAACAATCGTTAACGCTTTTAATATTCACACCGATATTCCCGAATTCCTTGGTAGAGGTGTAGCGAACACAACAGTAGATACAGATGTAAATGAAGGACTTCAATTAGCTATTGAAGACCTTTCAGCATATTTAAAAGTTGAATCTGTAGAATATAAAGAAATGTTTGCGACATCAAGTGCTGCTGGCGGACTAAGAATGACTGTTCACGGACTTGTATATGAGATGACAGTAAGGGCTTCAAAAGAGGCAGCTTTAAACGCAGGAGCTAATATTCATCTAGTAACTGCTAATAAAGTAACTGAGGTTGAACTTAATAAAATAAGAAATTTGAATCCTAATATTATCTTAATAGCAGGAGGAACGGATTACGGTGAAAAAGAAACGGCGTTATATAATATAAAATTAGTTTTGGAAATGAATTTAGATATCCCAATAATTTACTCTGGAAATATTGAAAATCATGAAGAAATAATAGAACTTTTCACAAAAAAAGAAAAACAAAAATATTTAAAAATTGTAGAGAATGTTTATCCTAGAGTTGATTATTTAAATATTTTACCGTTACGAAAAGTGATTTACGAAACTTTCGAAGAAAATATAATTCACGCAAAAGGAATGCAAAATGTTTTCGAAATTGTCAATCAAAAAATAATGCCAACACCAGGTAGCGTAATGGAATCAACGATGATTTTTAGAGCTGCTAGAGGGAATGTAATTACAATTGATGTTGGTGGAGCCACTACTGATATTCATTCAGTGGCGAATCCAAGCGATGATTTTGCAGAGTATCTTGAAGGTGAACCATTATCAAAACGTACTGTTGAAGGAGATTTAGGAGTATTTATAAATCATAAAAATGTTATAAAAAATCATGATAAAACATTGTTGTTAGAAGCACTAAACATTAGTGATGACGAGTTGAATATCATACTTGAAGATTATAACTATATACCTTTATCAAGTATTGAGAGATCACTTGTATATCAACTAACAAAGAGGTGTACAACACTTGGACTAGATAGACATGTAGGAGATTTAAGAAGAGTATTTACATCTTCTGGGCAAAAAATAATTCCCGAAGGAAAAGATCTTTCGAATGTTGAATACATAATATTAACAGGTGGGGCTTTAATAAATTTAGAGAACACTGAAGAAATAGTAAAAGAGTATATTAAAAGAAATCCTACCAAGTTACTTCCTAGAAATAATGTGCAAATAATTAAAGATAATGATTACATCATGGCATCTGTAGGAGTGTTATCTCTAAAATATCCTGATGTTGCCTTCGAACTATTAAAAAAATCATTAAGAATTGAGTGATGTGTATGTATCCAAGAATTGTTGTAAACACAGAAAAGTTTAAAGAAAATTTGAAATTTATGATAAATGAGTGCCATAAAAGAGGCGTGAGTGTCATGGGAGTTTCAAAGGTTTTTTGTGGTGATGAAAACCTAGTTCAAATGATGGAAGATGAAGGTGTTGATTTCATCGCTGATTCACGAATTTCTAATCTCGCAAAAACGGACACTTACGTACCAAAAGTACTGTTGAGATTACCAATGATTAGTGAGGCTGAGGATGTTGTTATGTATTCACATATTTCTTTAAATTCTGAGCTTGAAACTATAAAAGAGTTAAACAATAAAGCAAAAAATCTAGACACAGTTCACAACATAATATTAATGATTGACCTTGGCGATTTAAGAGAAGGTATATTTGAAGAAAATGAAATATTATCAACAGTTGAAGAAATTTTGAAACTAAAAAACATAAAACTATATGGAATAGGGACAAATTTAACATGTTATGGAGGTGTAATACCTTCAAAAGAAACTTTAGAAAAACTTATTAACTATAAAAATAAAATCGAAAATAAATTTAAGATCACATTGGATATAATTACGGGGGGTAATTCGAGTAATATACCGTTAATGATGGAAAATGAAATGCCAAAAGGAATCAACAACTTAAGATTGGGTGAAATACTTGTATTAGGACGTGAAACTGCTTTTGGTAATTTCTTAGATAGTATGCACGATGATGTATTTACACTATATGCAGAGGTAATCGAAGTGAAAATCAAACCTTCTGTTCCCGTAGGCGATATTGGGATGAACGCCTTTGGAAAAGTACCGTCATTTAATGATAAAGGTGATATTGTTAGAGCCATTTTAGCTATAGGTCAACAAGATGTAGACTATAGAGAATTGGTAAGTGAAGAAGGTATAGATTTAATAGGCTCTAGTAGTGATCATATCATAGCTGATGTAACTAAATATGAAGGTAAAATTAAAGTTGGAAATGTAATAAAGTTTAAATTGACTTATGCTTCAATATTAAGTTTATTTACTTCTCAATATGTTGGTATTTATTATGAATAAACAGTATAGAGAAACATATGTAGAAGTGAATTTAACTAACATATTATCTAACTATAATTATGTTCAAAATATGAATAAATCTATTAAAATAATTCCTGTAGTTAAAGCAAATGCATACGGACATGGTTCCATCAAAGTAGTTGAATTTCTAAGAGAAAATGGTGTTAAGTTCTTTGCTGTTTCTCTGCTCGAAGAAGCATTAGAAATCAGAAGAATATACAGTGATATTTCGATACTAATTATGGGTGTCTTGGACTATGAAGGGTTTGAAGTTTGTTCAGAATTTAATTTAACACCAACTGTTTCAAATCATGATCAAATTTTAGATTTATTAAAAATGAAATCAAAATTAAATATTCATGTAAAAATTGACACTGGAATGAATCGACTTGGTTTTAAAGATTTTTTTGAATTTGAAAATGAATTTAATTTAATAAATCAAAATAAAAACATTCATCTAGAAGGAGTTTATACCCACTTTTCAACTGCTGATTCTGATGATATATACTTACATGGTCAATTAACAAAGTTCAATGAATTTATTGTGAAATATGGAGATTCATTTGAGTATATTCACGTATCGAATTCCAGTAGTTCAATTAAGTATGATAACAGTATTGACTACACGACACATGCAAGGTTAGGAATAAGCTTATACGGCTTATCTCTTGATGAATATAATGAAAATCTAAAGAACACATTTAAATTAGTTACTAAAATATCTGAAATTAAAACTATAAAATCTGGTGAGAAAGTTGGATATGGTGCTACTTATACAGCACTTAAAGATGAAGTAATTGGAATATTACCAATTGGGTATGCTGACGGCTTTATTAGGGCTAATCAAAATGGTTATGTTGAAATTAATAACAAACGATATCAAATTATTGGTAGAATCTGTATGGATCAAATGTTTATAAGGATTGATGAGTCTATTTCAAAAGAAGATAAAGTTATCTTGTTCGGTGGACTTATAACAATAGATGAAGTAGCGAAGAGACTTAATACAATTAATTATGAAGTAATTTGTCAAATTACATCAAGAGTACCAAAAGTATATATAAAGTAGAACGGAGAGATATTATGAAAATCAATGTATATTCTGAAATAGGTAAACTTAAATCAGTTTTATTACATAGGCCAGGGAAAGAGCTTGAAAATCTTACACCTGACATCCTTGAAAGACTTCTTTTTGATGATATTCCATATTTAAAAGTGGCTCAAGAGGAACATGACGCTTTTGCAAAGACCTTAACTGATAATGGTGTAGAAGTCTTATACATCAAAGATATGGTTATTGAATCTTTAAACAATCACCCCGAGGTATTGTCTAATTTTTTAAATCAATTTATTGAGGAATCAGATATTAAATCTAAAAGTGTTAGGGAAGCAATTTATACGTATCTTAATAAGCTAACAATTCCTGAAATAGTTGAGAAGATAATTGTAGGGATTAGAACGAATGAGGTATCTAACAAAGGGAAAAATTCAATAATGGATATGCTTGAGGATGAATATCCTTTCTACACAGACCCTATGCCAAACATCCTTTTTCAAAGAGATCCATTCTCCAGTATTGGAGAAGGATTGTCTATAAATAAGATGTTTACAGCTACAAGAAGTAGAGAGACTTTACTTAGTGAATATATGTTTAAATATCATCCTATGTTTGAAAATGAGAAAATCCCTGTTTATTATGATAGATACAAAAAATATAATAACGAAGGTGGAGATATGCTTGTTTTAAACAAGGAGACTCTTGCTATTGGAATATCTAAAAGAACAGATCCTAGATCAATTGAATATCTTGCAAAAGAGTTGTTTAATGCAAATACATCTTTTAAAACGGTACTTGCATTTAATATCCCAAAAACAAGAGCATTCATGCATTTAGACACAGTTTTTACTCAAATTGATTATGGAGTATTTACAGTGCACCCTGGTGTAATGAAAGATTTAACCATCTTTGAGATTACAAAACAAGAGGGTGGAAAAATATTGGTATCAAAAGTTGTAACAACACTTGAAGATATATTAGAAAAACATTTAAAGCGTCCTATTAAACTTATAAATTGTGGAGGTAATGATTTAATTACTAGTGGACGTGAACAGTGGAATGATGGAGCAAATACACTAGCTATAGCTCCAGGAGAAGTTATTGTATATTCTAGAAACCATGTTACAAATGAAATGCTTAGAAAAGAAGGGATTAGAGTTCTTGAAATCCCATCATCTGAACTTTCAAGAGGTCGTGGTGGCCCTAGATGTATGAGTATGCCATTATATAGAGAAGATATTAAAAATTAGGAGGAAACAATAATGAATTTAAAAAACAGAAATTTTATCACACTACTTGATTTTTCACCAGAAGAGATTGATTATCTAATTAAACTTTCAGCTAGATTAAAAAGAGAAAAATATGAAGGAATATCTCATAAAGTTCTTAGCGATAAAAACGTTGTGCTACTGTTTCAAAAAGATTCAACTAGAACAAGATGTGCATTTGAAGTTGGGGCTATGGATTTAGGTATGGGTACAGTATATCTTGGACCAAATGGTAGTCAAATGAACAAAAAAGAATCAGTAAAAGATACTGCAAGAGTACTTGGTGGTATGTTTGATGGTATAGAATTTAGAGGTTATAAACAAGCGGATGTTGAAGCACTTGGTGAATATTCAGGAGTTCCTGTATGGAATGGGTTAACTGATGTTTATCATCCAACTCAAATATTAGCAGACTTTTTAACTATCAAAGAAGTATTTGGGCATTTAAAAGGTATTAAATTTACTTATGTTGGAGATTTAAAAAACAATATGGGAAATAGTTTAATGATTGGATCTGCAAAAATGGGTCTTCACTTTACTGGAGTGGCACCAAAAGAACTATGGCCAGATCAAGAATTAATCAATACTTGTAAAGAAATAGCTAAAGAAACAGGAGCTACAATTAAATTCACTGAAGATAAGTTTGAAGGGACAAAAAATGTTGACGTTATTTATGCTGACGTTTGGGTATCTATGGGAGAACCAAAAGAAGTTTGGGACATTAGATTGGCTCAATTAACTCCTTATCAAGTAGATCAAGAGATGATGGACAATACTAACGAAAACTCGATCTTTATGCACTGCTTACCAGCGTTTCATGGTAAAGATACAGAAGTTGGAAGAGATATGAGTGAGAAATTCGCAGAAAAATATCCAAAAGTTAAAAACGGAGAAATGGAAGTTACAGACGAAGTTATAGAGAGCTCTAAATCTGTTGTTTTCCAAGAAGCTGAAAACAGAATGCATACAATAAAAGCTGTTATGTTAGCTACTTTAGTAGACTCATATGAGTAGAATAGTAGTAAGCCTAGGAGGAAATGCATTAGGTAAAAACCCAGAAGAACAAAAGCAATTATTAAAAACAGTGGCTTCCTCAATTGTAAATTTAATTCAAGAAGATAACGAAGTTGTTATTGCTCATGGTAATGGACCACAAGTTGGAATGATTAATTTGGCATTTAGCGAATCAAAATCAACTCCCAATATGCCTTTCCCAGAGTGCGGAGCTATGAGCCAAGGATATATAGGATTTCACTTACAAAACGCAATAGGTAATGAATTAGCTAGATTAAATATTGATCGTACAGTTGCCAGTGTGGTTACACAAGTTATAGTAGATCAAAACGATCCTGCATTTCAAAATCCAACAAAACCAATAGGTAGTTTTTATACAAAAGAAGAGTCATTAAAACTTGAGCAAGAAAACGGTTTTGATATGGTAGAAGACTCAGGTCGTGGATATAGAAGAGTGGTACCAAGCCCTATGCCAATTGATGTAAAAGAAAAAGCAGTGATTAAATCACTACTTAAAGATAAACACATCATAATTACAGTTGGTGGTGGAGGAATACCAGTGGTAGAAAAAGATGGTATTTTAACAGGTGTTGCAGCTGTAATCGACAAGGATAATGCATCTGCAAAATTAGCAGAACTAATTGATGCAGATATCTTAGTAATATTAACAGCAGTTGATAATGTATTTGTAAATTTTGGAAAACCAAATAGCAAAGCATTAGAGAACATTACCGTCTCTGAATTGGAAGAGTATGTTAAAGAAAATCAATTTGCAGCAGGATCAATGTTACCAAAAGTACTAGCTACATGTAATTTTGCAAGAACAGGTAAAACATCTGTTATATCATCATTACAAAATGCTGAACAAGCTTTTAAACTTAAATCTGGAACTATAATAACAAAATAAAAAAAGCCTAAATCCATTGGATTTAGGCTTTTTTAATTACTCATAAATTGAAAAGTTTATATTTGAATAAGTGTAGTCATTTTTATCTAAGTATCCTGTAGCAAATAACAAATCATATGTATGCTGAGGATTATCAAAAGTAAGAATATCTATAGAAGCATAAACTGTTATTGTACCTTCAACAGATTCACTACTAATTAATCCAGTTTCTCCATCTAAACCGTCAACAATATTTTTTGCAATTGCTACTGAAGTTGAACAAAGTTTGAAAATATCTTTAAACACAGTCATTGATTGTGTTCCTTTTCCTTTTACAGCATCGCCAAGAAGACTAGCAACTGCAAATGGAAAAGCATCTTGCCCAGTTATGAACATTTTTGCATACGGATTTTGCATCTTAGCAAATTCCTCTCTTATTGGTGCAGATACATGATCTGCTGGAGCTAATATAAAAACAGTATCTGATGTTTTTTCCAAGTTATTTACTATGCTTTCAGCTAAAAATGAAGCAGTTTCAGGATTCCAATCTGTATCGATTGTGATCATAGCTCCTTGCAACGCATTTTTGGCATCATAATCAAAAGTAGCCTCAGTGTATAAATCCAATTGATAGAAGTCAGCAGGATTTGAATTAACTATGTTAAATATATCTAAATACGGTTGTAATTCTTCAAATGCTCCACCAAAGAAATAAGTAGCGTTTGGCCAGTCAGCAGTTCTTCCTGAGAATAATGCTAGATCACATTTTGATGAAACCGTGCATCCTTCAAGTAAAGCCGCATCTACAAGATGTTTACCCATCGCTTTTCCAACTTCCCAGGCATTGAATGATGTATAATAATCTGCGATTAGAGTATTTGATCTAGCCAATCTGTCATGTGCAATAACTGGAATACCAGCTTCTTTTGCTTCACTAACAGCGGCAGCACCGGAACCTACACTAGTTAAAATTATTACATCAAAATCATTTTCTATAAAGTATAAAACATTATCTCTTTCGGTTGATTCATTACCATTAGAGAACAATATCTCATATTCATATCCATCACCTAAAGCTCGTAATTGTTCTTCAAAGAATGCACCATCTTTGTTTGCCCATCTTTCTTCAGAAGCATCTGGTAAAATCACACCAATTTTTTTGGTGTCAATATATTCTTTAAACAGCACCACATCAGAATCTCCAAGAATCTCTGTTGTTACAACTGTAGATAAACTCTCTTCGAGATATATATTATCAAATCCATAGCTTGATAAATCAGAAAATGCATATCCAAAATCTTTGTTAACTACAAGTAAAACATCTCCATTAGTAGATTTAACTGTAATTTTATATTGATTAATTACAAATTTAGCATAAAGCATTAAATCTTCTGTTATTAAATCTTTTGGTGAAAATTGCTCTTTAAATTCATTGTCATAATACCAACCACTAAAAGTATATCCCTCTAATATTGGTTCTGGTAAGACTAATTCATCTCCGTCTTTTAATGTTTGGTTATCTACTGAAACCAAATCATTTGTATCAAATGTAATCTGTAAATCTTTGTTATTACATGAAGCCAATGTAGTAATTAATATAAGTACAATCAAAAATCCCATTCTTTTCATTATCTTATCCCCCTTTAATTTATATCTTCGTCAAACATATCATTATTATAGATAATGTTGTTATCAAAGATAGTATTTCCTTCTTTTTCCCATGAATTCCCTAAGTAGTCGTTTATATTAAATCTATAAGTTAATAAAATTTCCGTTGTTGGTATGTCATTTTGATAGTAGGTACCAATATAACTAATATCAAGATGAACATAACCAAGCTCTTCTAATTCATCCATGTTTAAAACTTTAATCATTTCCATTGCCATACTTCGATATGTTTCATAACTATTAATTGAAGTTGTTTGTGTTTTGGTAATCTCTAGAGTTGTCTCTGGATATTTTATAGTAATTGACCGATGAGGTATAACATCTAAGTTATCTTCATTACCCAAGTATTCTAAATCAGTTAAAACAGCTTCAATTAAGCAGCTATTATTAGTAGCTTCTTGACAATTATATTTAGCTTCAATATTTGTGTTAACTCCAGATTGGTCAAGTGAAAATATCCAAACCCCTAAAAATACTAAAATTGTAAGAGTTATAATTGAATAAAATCCAGTAACTGCCAATTTAAATCTCGGATTCCACTGAGTGTACTTAAACATCAAGTAAATCCCAAATGGGAAACAGACAACTAAAAGTATTAAAATATTTCTTTCTTTATAGTACCATCTAAACGTTCGATTCATTACTTACTCCCCCCTTACATCTTTAAGAATTGTTATCGAATATCTATCATATTCAATCAATCCATCTTGTTTCATTTTTATTAATTCACGGCTTAACGAAGGCCTTTGCATATATAACTCGTTTGCTAGTTCTTCTTTTGTCATATTTAATTGTATCGTATTTGTCCTCTGTTTTTGTTTCTCCTTATATAGGAAGAAAAGTATCTTATCTCTAACACTATCTTGACTTAGCATTTTACTCTTGTAATTTAGGTCATAAGCCTTCTCACTAAGCATTGAAAGGTAATTTAGTAGTAAATCATAATCATGTTTCAAAAAATTTGAAAATTCTTCGTTAGGAATTGAGGCAATTTTAGTCTTTCCTACAGTAATTAGTGATCCAGGGAAGGTATTATGATCTTTATTGAACATAAGTACATCTCCAAAAAGTTGCCCTGGAGATAAAGTGTTCATAGTAAAATTCTTTCCACCAACTGAATATGCTTTTACATGAATTTTACCTTCTAACACAATGCACAAGTTTTCACTTACTTCATCTTCGAATGCTATTGTCATTCCATCATTGTAATCTGTTATTTTTATGTCACCTAAGTTTATTCTTGTATTTTTAAAAAGTGTACAGCTTGATAATTTCATTTTACCACCTCTTATCGTAACCCTGGTTACATAAATATTTTACCATATATTGTAAAATTAATAGAATAAATCATACATTATATGTTAAAAAAACAGAAAAGGGGAATAAAATTGAAAAAGATAACGAGTATAATTTTAGTAATTGCGCTTGTTTTTTTATTGGCAAGTTGCAAAGATGAGAACAACGGAGAAGTAAAATCAGTTGAATTTAGTGTGATTGCACCAGTAGGATCACCTGCATTAGCACAAACATTTATGGAAAGCACTTTACCATCTTTAGGAGATAATGTAACTTACGATATAGAAATCGTATCAGGAGTAGATCCTTTAATAGTTGCATTTGGTAGTGAATCACATGAGATTATTTATGCACCAACAAATTTAGGGGCAAAGCTAATTAGCACTGGAGTACCTTATAAATTTGCGGGAACTGTTGTTTGGGGTAACCTATATTTAGCAACAGGGACTGATGAAGAATTCACAATGGCAGATTTAGATGGAAAAGATATTGTAGTATTTGGACAAAATGCAACACCAGATATAATTCTACAAACTATATTAGATGCATATACATGGGTTGTTGAACCAACAATCACATATGTAGCAGATGCTGGAACAGCAATGGGTGAAGTTGTATTAGACCCATCAAAAATAGTATTGTTAGCAGAACCGGTATTAAGTGTAGCTTCTTTACCTTCAAAAGTTGGAAACATGAAGTCAATTGATTTACAAGCTGAATGGGCTAAAATCACTGGTGATAACAGTTATCCTCAAGCCGGAATATTTGTACATGAAGATTTAGATAAAGATGTTGTTGAAGCTTATTTATTGGCTGTGCAAAACTCTATTAACGAAGCTCTAACAAATACTGCTGCAGTTGCTCAAATGGCTGTAGATTTGGAATATGGAACATTCCCGTTACCAGTGTTGCTTGGAGCGATTCCAAGAAGTAATTTAGAATTTATGAGTGCTCTTGACTCAAGAACTGACTTAGAAACATATTTTGGATACATCATTGCTATTAACCCAGCACTAATTGGTGGGGCATTACCTGAAGATAGTTTTTACTTTGAATAATTAATGAGGAAACAAAGTGTTACTCTAAGTCACTTTTTATCAACAGCATCAATTATTATATTCCTAATTATTTGGCAGATGTATGCAGAAAGAGTTGGAAATTCTTTCTTAATGCCAAATCCAGGACAAGTATTAAAAAGTTTAATAGTTTTATTAAAAGATATCGATACATATGTAATAATTGCTACTTCACTAGGTAGATTAGCAATTTCTATATTCGCTAGTGTAGTGCTAGGATTGATATTAGGATTACTTAGTGGAATACACTATGAGCTAGAAGCTTTATTAAAACCATTAGTTGTTACATTGAGGACTCTACCTGTGGTATCGATTATAGTAGTTGTACTAATTTTGTACGGTAATACATTTAGTCTCTACTTAATTTCATTTCTATTATTATTTCCAATAATATATCAAGTAGAATTAGATGGTATAAAAAATATAGATAAGACCTTGTTAGAAGTATTGAAATTAGATTGTGATAAATGTTCATTTAGATCAATTAGACTAGTTTTTTTCCCTTTGTCTATGCCGTTCTTCAGATCTGGTATTATCCAATCAGCAGGGTTAGGTATTAAAGTGTTAGTAGTTTCTGAATTTATTGCTCAGACAAAAGTATCGATTGGACGAGAATTATACTATAATAAATTAAATTTAGAATTTTCTGTAGTTTTTGCATGGACAATCATATTAGTTTTTGTTGTATTATTGATTGAACATCTGGTTAACAGGTACCTTAAATACTAACTAAAAATTTACCCCCTTATATATATAGAAAATACACATATAAAAAAAAATAAAAAAGCTCTTGCATTGGGGCTTTTTTTTTGATATTATGTTCAAGACTCACGTCTGAGTCAAGGCAACGAAGTGGGAGGTTGCTGACACACGGATAGGCGTTGTCTAGAGAAAGTGTTGGGTAATTCACACAGAGCAAGTCTATATATCAATATAGGCGAAAGGAGGACAAAAGAAATGGCAAATCAAAGAATTAGAATTAGATTGAAATCTTATGATCACAGATTATTAGATCAATCAGCTCAAAGAATCGTTGAAACTGCAAAGAAAACTGGTGCAAAGATATCAGGTCCTATCCCGTTACCAACGGAGAAGGAAATTTTCACGATTTTAAGAAGTGTACATGTTAACAAAACTTCAAGAGAGCAATTCGAAAGACGTACACATAAGCGTCTAATTGATATCACGGATCCAACTCCGGCGACTATCGATAGCTTGATGCACCTAGACTTACCATCTGGTGTAGACATCGTATTAAAATAACAAAATAAAAATGGAGGTGTACTCATGGCCAAAGGTATCTTAGGAACAAAAGTTGGTATGACACAAATATTCAACGAAGACGGGCAATTAATCCCTGTTACTGTTGTTGCGTGTGATCCAAACGTAGTTCTACAAAAGAAAACTGTTGAAAATGATGGATATGAAGCTGTACAACTAGGCTTCAGAGAAAAACGAGTTAAATTAGCGAATAAACCAAGTCTTGGACATTTTGCTAAATCTAATTCAACGCCTAAGCGCTACTTAAGAGAAATTGAAGGAAAAGAATTATACAATTTCGAAGTAGGTCAAGAGATTAGGGTAAATATATTCGAAGAAGGAGAAACTGTAGATGTAACTGGAACTTCAAAAGGTAAAGGATTCCAAGGAAGCATCAAACGTCACGGACAAAGTCGTGGACCGATGTCACATGGTTCGCATTATCACAGAAGACCAGGTTCAATGGGATCAATTGATCCTAACCACGTAAGAAAAGGTAAAAAATTACCTGGACATATGGGTGTTATGACAGTTACAGTTCAAAACTTAGAAATAGTTAAAGTTGATTTAGAAAGAAACATGTTATTAATTAAAGGTTCAATACCTGGACCTAAAAAAGGATTAATAGTTATCAAACGTGGCGTTAAAGCCCCAGCTATCGAACCTTTAAACCCTGCAGATTTTGCAGTAGCAGTACAAGAAACTGAAGCTCAAGAAGCTCAAGAATAATCAATTCTGAAAGGAGGATTTAATATGCCTAAAGTTGCATTGTTGAATCAAACAGGATCAAGCGTTGGTGAATTAGAATTAAGTGATTCAGTATTCGCAATTGAACCAAACCAGCAAGCTTTATATGACGTTGTAAAAGCTCAAAGAGCTGCAATGCGTCAAGGAACTCATATGACAAAAACTCGTGGACTTGTTCGCGGTGGTGGACGTAAACCTTTTAAACAAAAAGGTACAGGACGCGCTAGAGCGGGAACTATAAGATCACCTTTATGGGTTGGAGGAGGAACTGTATTTGGACCATCTCCAAGAGATTACTCAATCAAAGTTAATAAAAAAGTTAAACGTTTAGCATTAAGAAGTGTTTTATCTTTAAAACTTAAAGAGAGTAAAATCACAGTAATAGACAAAATTGAATTAGAAAGTATTAAAACAAAAGGAATGATCGAGGTTTTAAATAACTTAAATCTTAGTGGAAAAGTTGCATTCGTTTTACCTGAAAACAGTCAAAACGTACAATTATCAGCTAGAAATATTCCTGGAGTAACTGTTACTACAGTAAGTCATGTTAGTGTTTATGAATTAATGACATACAAACATGTTGTACTTACAAGTGACGCAGTAAAATTATATGAGGGGGTATTAGGATAATGTTAGCAAGTGAAATTATCAAAAGACCTATCATCACAGAAAAATCAATGTTATTAGTTGAAAATCTTAACAAATACACATTCAGTGTAGATAAAAGAGCTAATAAAGTTCAAATCGCAAGAGCGATTGAAGAACTATTTAATGTGAAAGTAGTAAAAGTAAATACAATTAACACTACTCCAAAGAAAAAAAGAGTAGGACAACACACAGGATTCAAAGCTCAAGTTACTAAAGCTATTATTACATTAGCTGTTGGTGACAAGATTGAAATCTTTGCTGCATAGTAAAATAAGGAGGTTACCGTTATGGCTTTAAAGAAATATAAAGCGATGACTAATGGTTTAAGACACATGACAAGTCTTGATTATTCAGAAATCACAACTGATGTTCCTGAAAAATCATTACTTAGAAAATTAAACAAAAAGTCAGGTCGTAATAACCAAGGTAAAATCACAGTTCGCCACCAAGGTGGAGGAGCTAAGAGAAAATACCGTATCATCGACTTTAAAAGAAATAAAGACAGTATTCCTGGTAAAGTAGCAACAATCGAATACGATCCTAACCGTAGTGCTAATATCGCATTACTTCATTATGTTGATGGAGAAAAAAGATATATCCTAGCACCTAAAGGTTTAGAAGTAGGAATGTTTGTTGAATCAGGACCAAAATCAGACATCAAAATTGGTAATGCGTTACCAATCATGGTTATCCCAGTAGGGACAGTAATACACAATATCGAACTTCATCCTGGTAAAGGTGGACAATTAGTTCGCTCTGCAGGAACAAGCGCACAAATCTTAGGACGTGAAGAAAGATACGTTCTAGTTAGATTAGTAAGTGGAGAAGTAAGAAAAATCTTAGGTACTTGTCGTGCAACGATAGGTGCAGTTGGAAATGAAGATCACGAGTTAGTAAACATTGGTAAAGCCGGAAGAACTAGACACATGGGAATTAGACCTACAGTTCGTGGTTCAGTAATGAACCCAGTAGATCATCCACATGGTGGTGGGGAAGGTCGTCAACCAATCGGACGTAAAAATCCAGTTACTCCTTGGGGTAAACCAGCACTAGGACTTAAAACAAGAAAAAGAAATAAAGCTAGCAATAAATTAATTGTTAGACGTAAGAAGTAGAGAGGAGGAACCCTAATGTCACGTTCAATTAAAAAAGGACCGTTCTGTGATGATCATCTAATGAACAAAGTCCTAAAAATGAGTGAAGAAAAAAAGAAAAAGGTTATTCAAACTTGGTCTCGTAGATCAACAATCTTCCCAGTATTTATTGGTCACACAATAGCAGTTTATAATGGAAAAGAGCATATCCCTGTATACGTACAAGAAGATATGGTTGGTCACAAATTAGGAGAGTTCGCTCCTACAAGAAGTAATAGAGGACATGCAAAAGATGACAAGAAAGCTAAAAGAAAGTAGAGGTATTAATTATGGAAGCTAAAGCACAAGCAAAAATGGTACGTATCTCTTCTCGTAAAGTAAAGTTAGTAATTGATTTAATTAGAGGTAAAGGACTAGGAGAATCTCTTTCAATATTGAGATTAACTCCAAGAGCTGCTTCACCTGTAGTTGAAAAGTTAGTAAGATCAGCTGCTGCAAATGCAGACCACAATTACAACATGGAACTTGACAAGCTTTATATTAAAGAGATTTATGTAGGAGAAGGTCCTACATTAAAAAGATTCAGACCAAGAGCTCAAGGTAGAGCAACACAAATCTTAAAAAGAACTAGCCACATTACTGTTGTAGTGGCAGAAAAAGAATAGGAGGGAATCACATGGGTCAAAAAGTAAATCCGGTCGGCTTAAGAGTCGGAATTATTAGAGATTGGGATTCTCGTTGGTATGCAGATAAAAATGACGTTGCTGACTTATTACATGAAGATTTAAAAATAAGAGCATTATTAGAAAACTTCTACGTAAATGCAGCAGTATCTAAGATCTTAATTGAGAGAAGTAAAAATAGAGTAACATTAACATTACATACTGCGAAACCTGGTATGGTAATCGGTCGCGATCAAATTTTCAAAAAAGAGATCGTTGCTAAATTACAAAAATTAACTCAAAAAACTGTTTTCTTAAACGTTGTTGAGATTAAAAGACCAGAAAAAGATGCAACATTAGTTGCAGCTAACATCGCACATCAATTAGAAAATAGAGCATCATTTAGACGTGTTCAAAAAATGGCTATTCAAAGAGCTATTAGAAGCGGTGCTAAAGGATGTAAAACATTAGTTTCAGGTAGACTTGGTGGAGCTGAAATGGCAAGAAGCGAAGGATATAGCGAAGGAAATGTACCATTACATACACTTAGAGCTGATATCGATTACGCTGCTGCTGAAGCAGATACTACATATGGTAAATTAGGAATTAAAGTTTGGATCTATAAAGGTGAAATCCTACCTGCTAAAAAAAGAGGAGGGACTAAATAATGTTAACACCAAAAAGAACTAAATATAGACGTCCCCATAGAGTTTCGTACGAAGGAAAAGCAAAAGGTGGAACTACAATTAGTTTCGGAGAATTCGGATTATCTTCATTACAAGGTGCCTGGATTACAAACCGTCAAATTGAAGCTGCTCGTATTGCAATGACAAGATATATGAAACGTCAAGGTAAAGTATGGATTAGAATATTCCCTCATTTAGCTAAAACAGCTAAACCATTAGAAGTAAGAATGGGATCTGGTAAAGGTTCTCCTGATGGATTTGTTGCAGTAGTTAAACAAGGAGTAATAATGTTTGAAATTGGTGGAGTAAGTGAAGAAGTGGCTAGAGAAGCACTAAGACTTGCATCACACAAACTTCCAGTTAAGACAAAATTTATAATTAAAGAAAGTGGTGATTCTAATGAAAGCTAACGAGATTAGAGAATGGGACACTGCAAAAATCAACGACGAAATTCTTGCATTAAAAAAAGAATTATTCGACCTTCGCTTTCAACAAGCAACAGGTCAATTAGAAAACACTGCTCGTATAGGTAAAGTAAAGAAAGCAATAGCTCGTATGAAGACAATTCTTACTGAGCGTGCTGTATAGGCGAGAGGAGAAGTTTATGGAACGTAATAAAAGAAAAGTACTTACTGGAATTGTTACTTCAGACAAAATGGAAAAAACAATCACAGTTCAAGTAGAAAGTTATAAAAAACACCGTTTATACGGTAAACGTGTTAAACAATCAAGCAAATTTGCTGTACACGACGAGGCAAATGAAGCTCTAATTGGAGATACTGTGAAAATAGTGGAAACACGTCCATTATCTAAAAACAAATATTTCCGTTTGTTAGAAATAACAGGAAGAAAGTCGTAATATAAGGAGGTTCTTATTATGATTCAGCAAGAATCAAGATTAAAAATAGCTGATAACTCTGGAGCCAAAGAAATCTTAACAATTAAGGTTTTAGGTGGTACAGGGCGTAGATATGCTACTATCGGTGATCTAATAGTATGTACAGTAAAACATGCAACTCCTGGTGGGCAAGTTAAAAAGGGAGATGTTCTAAGAGCTGTAATCGTTAGAACTAAAAAAGAAGTACGTCGTAAAGACGGATCATATATCAAATTTGATGATAATGCCGCTGTAATTTTGAAAGATGACATGTCTCCACGCGGGACAAGAATCTTCGGACCAGTAGCAAGAGAGTTACGTGATGCAGGTTTCATGAAAATCGTATCGCTAGCTCCAGAAGTACTATAGGTAGGAGGCACTAATATGAAAATTAAAAAAGGAGACACTGTTAAGGTAATTAGCGGTAAAAACCTTGGTAAAGAAGGTAAAGTCTTAAAAGTCTACCCTAAACTAGACAAAGTTATAGTTGAAGGCGTAAACATAATCAAAAAACATGCTAAGCCTACTCAATCTAATCCTGATGGTGGAATTATGGAATTCGAAGCACCATTCCATGTTTCTAACGTTATGATCGTAGAAAAGAAAACTGGAACTACTAGAGTAGGATATAAAACAATAACTGAGACTGTAAAAAAAGTAGAAAAAACTAGAAAAGTTAGATATTCTAAAAAAACTGGTGAGGTTTTAGACTAAGTCAGAAAGGAGATTTTTAGCATGAATCGCTTACAAGAAAAATATATGAACACGGTTCGTCCTAGTTTAGTGGAAAAATTCAACTACACATCAGTAATGCAAGCTCCTCAAGTTAACAAGATTGTTGTAAACATGGGAGTTGGAGATGCAATTGCAAACTCTAAAGTATTAGATGATGCTGTTAATGAAATGACACAATTAACAGGGCAAAAACCAATAATAACAAAAGCTAAAAGATCAATCGCAACTTTCAAATTAAGAGAAGGTATGTCAATTGGTTGTAAAGTAACTTTACGTGGTGAGAGAATGTACGATTTTCTTGACAAATTAGTATCTATCGCGTTACCACGTGTTAGAGACTTCCAAGGAGTTTCGAAAAAATCATTCGACGGTAGAGGAAACTTTACATTAGGAGTTAAAGAACAAATCATATTCCCTGAAATTAATTACGATAAAGTAAATAAAGTTAGAGGAATGGACATAGTAATAGTAACAACGGCAAACACAGACCTAGAAGCGTTAGAATTATTAACACAATTAGGTATGCCGTATAAAAAATAAGGAGGCTTATAATGGCTAAAAAAGCAATGATTGTTAAGCAACAAAGAGGATCTAAATTCTCATCAAGAGAATATACTCGTTGCGAACGTTGTGGTAGACCACATTCAGTTTACAAAAAATTTAGATTATGCCGTATTTGTTTCCGTGAATTAGCTTATAAAGGACAAATACCAGGCGTTAGAAAAGCAAGTTGGTAGAAAAATTAATTTCCAATTATTTGGAAGGAGGCAAAATTAAATGGTAATGACAGATCCGATTGCAGATATGTTAACTCGTATTAGAAATGCAAACGCAATGAAACACGCAACAGTAGATATGCCTGCGTCTAAAATTAAACAAGAAGTTTTAGAATTACTTAAAAAAGAAGGTTACATTGTTAACGTTCAAAGAGTAAAAGGTGAGGTTCAAGATACATTGCGCGTTACATTAAAGTATCTTCAAGATACAAGAGTAGTTAAAGGATTAAAAAGAATCTCTAAGCCAGGTCTTAGAGTTTATGCAAAAAATAGTGAAATTCCTAAAGTATTAAATGGTTTAGGAATCGCAGTGATTTCAACTTCAAATGGTGTTATGACAGACCGTGAAGCACGCAAACAAAAAGTTGGCGGGGAAATCCTAGCATATGTTTGGTAACAAAAAAATCAGGAGGTGTAAATAATGAGTCGTATTGGAAAAAAGCCAATCACACTACCTCAAGGAATTACAGCAGAAGTTGAAGGAAATACTATTGTTGTAAAAGGACCTAAAGGATCACTTGATTTTACTTTTAAAGAAGAAATGACTGTAAATATCAATGAATCTGAGATAGTTGTTGAAAGACCATCAGAATCAAAAGCACATAGAGCACTTCATGGTACTACAAGAGCATTAATTAACAATATGGTTGTAGGAGTATCTGAAGGATTCAAAAAGAACTTAAAAATGATTGGTGTAGGTTACAGAGCGGCATTACAAGGTAATACCTTAGTATTGAGCGCAGGTTACTCTCATCCAGTTGAATTAATTATTCCTGAAGGATTGGCTGCTGAAGTTATCAAAAACACAGCAATTAATGTAACAGGGATTGATAAACAAGCGGTTGGAGAATTTGCCGCAAATATTAGAGCGGTTCGACCACCTGAACCATATCTAGGTAAAGGTATTCGCTATGTAGATGAACATGTACGTAGAAAAGAAGGAAAAACTGCTAAGTAGTAGTTAGGAGTGAACTAATATGATAAAAAAATATTCAAGAAATGGTGCACGCCAAAAGAGACATTTAAGAATTAGAAAAAATTTAGTTGGAACTGCATTAAGACCACGTCTAAGTGTATTTCGTAGTACTAAAAACATTTCTGTTCAATTAATTGACGATGTTAATGGAGTTACATTAGCAAGTGCATCAACTTTCGAAAAAGATTCAAAGATTACAAACGGTGGAAACGTAGAAGCAGCTAAAGTAGTAGGGCAACTTATAGCTGAGAGATCAATAGCAAAAGAATTTAAAAATGTAATATTTGATAGAAGTGGTTACCTTTACCACGGAAGAATCAAAGCATTAGCTGAAGCTGCACGTGCTGCAGGTTTAGAATTCTAAGGAGGTATACTAATGGAAACTAATGACAAAAGAAAAAGTAGAAAACCTCGTCGTAAGAGAGAAGAAAAGCTTTTTGATGAAAGAGTAGTTAACATTAACCGTGTTACTAAAGTAGTAAAAGGGGGACGTCGTTTCCGTTTTAGCGCACTTGTAGTAATTGGTGACAAAAAAGGTAAAGTTGGATTCGGTACAGGTAAAGCTCAAGAAGTACCAGATGCAATAAAAAAAGCAATTGAAGATGCAAAAAGAAATTTAGTTAAAGTACCTAAATATAGATCAACTATTCCTCATGAAATCACAGGAAAATTTGGTGCTGGTGAAGTATTCCTTAAACCTGCTGTAAGTGGGACAGGAGTTATCGCTGGTGGACCAGTTCGTGCGGTACTTGAGTTAGCTGGAGTTGAAGACATTTTAAGTAAATCACTTGGATCAAGTACACCAATTAATATTATTCGTGCTACTTTTGATGCAATCGAAAACCTTAGAACTGCTGAGCAAGTTGCTCGCGTTAGAGGTTTAAGTGTAGAGGAGATTTTAAACTAATGGCAAAACTTTTAGAAATAACTTTAAAAAGAAGCTTAATTGCTTCAAAACCAAACCAAAGAGCTACAGCTAAAGCTTTAGGGTTAACTAAATTACATAAAACTGTTGTTAAAACAGACACACCTACTATTAGAGGAATGATTAACGTTGTTGCTCACTTAGTAGAAGTAAACGAGAAGTAGGAGGCGGAACGTATGAATTTACATGATTTAAAACCAACTCCAGGATCTACACACGCTAAAAAAAGAGTAGGTAGAGGTATCGGGAGCGGTACGGGTAAAACTGCTGGAACAGGACATAAAGGACAAAACTCTCGTTCAGGTAGAGGGACTCGTCCAGGATTTGAAGGGGGACAAACTCCATTCTTCAAACGTATGCCTAAAAGAGGTTTTACAAATAGATTTAGAAAAGAGTATGCAACTGTTAACGTATGCGATCTAAATAGATATGCTGAAGGAACAGTAGTTACTCCAGAATTATTATTAAAAGATAGAGTAATCGGGAAATTAAACTTCGGTTTAAAAATTCTTGGTGATGGAGAAATTACAGTTAAATTAACTGTTAAAGCTCACAAATTTACAGGTACAGCATCTGAGAAATTACTAGCTGCTGGTGGAACTGTAGAGGTTATATAACATGGAGAATATAGTTGCAGTATTAAAGAATAAAAGCATAATGAAGAAGATTGGTTTTACATTACTAGCGTTTCTAATTTATAAAGCAGCAACTTATATTACAATCCCACTTATTGATACTACATTAATCGGACAATTCTTTGACGATAATGATGGTGGATTTATTGGAATTGCAAATGCATTCACTGGGAATGCTCTTAAAAACTACTCAATTATCGCATTAGGTATTGGGCCTTACATCACTGCTTCAATCGTTATTCAATTATTACAAATGGATATCGTGCCAATCTTAAAAGAATGGCAAGAAGAAGGAGAAGTAGGGAAACAAAAAATCAATCAATTAACTAGATACGTTGCAATCTTTTTAGCATTTGCTCAAGCATTTGCTATGACACTGGGATTCGGTGCATCTGGAAATATCTTAAAAGCAGGTTTAGGAGACCCAACAATCTTTACTTACACATATTTAGCAATAATTATGACTGGTGGGACTGCATTCCTATTATGGCTTTCAGATCAAATTACATTAAAAGGTATTGGTAATGGAACTTCAATGATTATCGTTGCAGGGATCGTATCAACTATGCCTAACATGTTTATTAGTTTATGGGAAGAATATGTTACATCAGCAACTGCTGACTTTGGAACATATGGAATCTTCGGACTTGTAGTATTAATTTACGTATTCGTTATTTTCTTCGTTACGTTAATGCAATCTGCAAACCGTAAAATACCAATCCAATATTCAAATAGATCAGGTGGAGCTAAATTCCAAGGGAGAAATGATTCTAATATTCCCCTTAAAATTAACTCTGCAGGGGTTATTCCGGTAATCTTCGCAGTAACAATTCTTAGTATTCCTACAACAATAATTAACTTCTCAGGATTAGATAATACATCACAATTAGGAGTTTGGTTACTTGAAATCTTCACGTACCAAAGACCTATTGGATATGTTGTTTATGTTACATTAATTTTTGTATTCGCATTCTTCTACGCGTTTGTGCAAATAAACCCAGACAAAATTGCGAAAAACTTACAAAAACAAAATGCATACATTCCTGGTGTTAGACCTGGTGTAGACACTGAAAATTACATTTCGAGACTATTATTTAAAATTACGGTTATTGGAGCTACATACTTAGTATTAATCGCTTCATTACCAATATTTGCTACAATGATATTCAGTCTTCCTCCAGCTGTACAAGTTGGTGGAACAAGTTTATTAATCGTAGTTGGTGTAGCTATCGAAACTACTAAACAAATTAAGACACAAACACAAGAACAAAAATACAGCGGATTTATTAAATAGGGAGCCCGGCTTTGAAAATCTTAGTGATGGGCCCTCCTGGCGCTGGAAAAGGTAGCCAATCAGCAAAAATTGTTGAACACTACAAAATGCCAAGTATATCAACAGGCCAAATGTTTAGAGATGCATTCAACAACAATGAACCAATTGGTATCGAGGCAATGAAATACATTAAGAATGGAAACCTAGTAGATGACGATATTACAAACGAGATCGTAAGATTAAGATTGTCAAAAAACGACACTGAAGAAAGTTTCTTACTTGATGGATATCCGCGCACAGTAGCTCAAGCTATAGCGCTTGATAAAATGTTAACAGATATGGGCACACAATTAGATGCTGTTATCAACATTTTATCTAGTAACGATGTACTATTTGAACGAATGGAACAACGCAGAGTATGTAAGGTTTGCGGGAGCACTTATCACAAAATGTTTAAAGCACCTAAAGTTAAAGGTGTTTGTGATCAATGCGGTGGTGAATTATATCAAAGAGAAGATGATACTCACGAAAGTGTAGTAAACAGACTCCATATATATGAAACTAAAACGAAACCATTACTTGATTATTATGATGCCAAAGGAATTTTATACAATGTTAACGGAATGCAGTCTTTTCACAAGGTGTATGACGACATTGAATTAGTTCTGGGTGATCTTAAATGATTTCAATTAAATCTCAAAGAGAAATTGAATTGATGAGAGCTGCAGGGCGAATTGTAGCCCTTGCTCATCAAGAAGTTAAAAAACATATAAAAGCTGGTGTATCGACTATGGAATTAGACACTGTAGTTGAAAAAGTAATTCGTGATAACGACGCAATACCTTCATTTAAAGGTTATGGCGGATTCCCAGGAAGTGCTTGTACTTCAGTAAATGAGCAAGTTGTTCACGGAATTCCAAGTAGAAGAGTGATACTTAAAGAAGGCGATATTATCAGTATTGATATTGGAGCTAAATTTAAAGGTTATCATGGAGATAGTGCTTGGACATATCCTGTTGGAAAAATTAGCGAAAAAGCTGAAAAGTTACTTAAAGTAACTGAAGAATCACTGTTTAGAGGGCTTGAGAAGGCAGTAGCCGGAAATCGCCTGACAGACATATCACATGCAATTCAAACTCATGCAGAATCTTTTGGATACGGTGTTGTTAGAGAATTTGTTGGTCATGGAGTTGGAAAAGTACTTCACGAAGATCCACAAATCCCTAATTACGGTCTCCCTGGAAAAGGGGCTTTACTTAAACCGGGAATGACGCTCGCTATCGAGCCAATGATTAACCAGGGACGAAAAGAAGTAAAGGTACTAAAAGATAATTGGACAGCTGTTACAGTTGATAGAAAAATGAGTGCTCATTTCGAACACACAATTCTAGTAACTAAAGGTGATTATATCATCTTAACGGCGTTATAAGGAGGAATCTTAAATGGCTAAAGAAGAAAAAATAGAATTTGAAGGTAAGGTTGTTGAATCATTACCTAATACGCAGTTCTTAGTTGAATTACCAAATGGACATCGTGTCCTTGCACACGTTTCTGGTAAAATCCGTATGTATTACATTCGCATTCTACCAGGTGACAGAGTAACAGTGGAAGTTTCACCTTACGACTTAACACGTGGGCGTATAACATATAGACATAAATAAAATTATTAAATAACTCCCAAGGAGGATTATAAAAATGAAAGTAAGACCAAGTGTAAAAAAAATCTGTGATAAATGCAAAGTAATCAAACGTAAAGGTAAAGTTATGGTTATTTGTGAGAATCCAAGACATAAACAAAGACAAGGTTAAATAGGAGGTGCACATATGGCACGTATATCTGGTGTAGATATCCCTAGAGATAAACGAGTAGTTATTTCATTAACTTACGTTTTCGGTATTGGGAAAGACACAGCAAAAAAAGTACTAGCGGCTGCAGGAGTATCGGAAGATACTAGAGTTAAGAACTTAACTGAAGATGAATTAGGTCGTATTCGTACAGAAGTAGCAACAGTAAAAACTGAAGGTGATTTAAGAAGAGAAGTAGCCTTAAACATCAAAAGATTACAAGAAATCGGTAGTTATAGAGGGACTCGTCATAGAAGAAATTTACCTGTAAGAGGGCAAAATACTAGAAATAACGCTCGTACGAGAAAAGGTCCTCGTAGAACTGTCGCTAATAAGAAGAAATAGGAGGATATGAATAATGGCACGTAGACAAACTAAGAAACGTCGTGTGAAAAAGAATATTCCTTCAGGAGTAGCGCACATTCATTCGACTTTTAATAACACAATTATTACAATTACTGATCCTAATGGAAATGCAATTGCTTGGAGTAGTGCAGGAGCTTTAGGATTTAAAGGAAGCCGTAAATCAACACCATTCGCAGCTCAAATGTCAGGTGCAGCTTGTGCAAAAGCAGCAATGGAACACGGTGTACAAAGAGTTGAAGTTTCAGTAAAAGGACCTGGTCCTGGACGTGAAGCAGCAATTCGTTCATTACAAACAGCTGGATTAGAAATATCAGCTATTAGAGATGTAACACCAATACCTCATAACGGGTGCCGTCCACCAAAACGTCCTCGTGGGTAATTGGATCAAAATTTAAGGGAGGTTATTCATTTGAAAGATTTGAAATTTGAAAAACCAAGAACTAGTATGTTAAGAAAAAGACCTGAGGTTACTTATGCTGATTCAAATGACTTAGTATTCGAAACACCAGGAAACAGCGAAGACTTTTACAACATGTTTACTGTTTCACCTCTTGAAAGAGGATATGGTGTTACATTAGGAAACTCATTACGTAGAATATTATTATCTTCATTACCTGGAGCAGCTATTATTAACTGTGAAATTGATGGAGTTCAACACGAATTCTCAAGTATTGAGGGTGTAGTTGAAGACGTAACTAGTATTGTTCTTAACTTAAAGGAAGTTGTTTTAAGCATTGATAACAACGATCCAAATGTTGAAAAACGTTTAGAAATTTCAGTTAAAGGACCTCACGTTGTTACCGCTAAAGATATTAAGTGCGATAACGAAGTTACTATTGTAAACGAAGATCAACACATCGCTACTGTAAACAAAGGTGAATTCCATATGGTTATGGTTGCAAGAAAAGGAATTGGTTATGTTAATGCTGACTCAAATAAAGAATATAACAACATGGTTGGAATTATTCCTATAGACAGTATTTATACACCTGTTCAAAGAGTTAAATATGATGTATCACAAGCATCAAGTGGAGATGCTGAGCACGACAAACTTGTTATTGAGATTTGGACAAACGGTGCAGTTACTCCTCAAGATGCACTTGGAACTGCTTCTAAAATGTTAATAGAACATTTTGAAGTATTAGTAGAACTAAGTGAAAAAGCACAAGAAGAAGAGTTCATGGTTGAACGCGAAAGCGAACAAAACTCACAAATACTTGAAACGCAAATTGAAGATTTAGATTTATCAGTTAGAAGTTACAACTGCTTAAAACGTGCAGGGATCAATACTGTAGATGAATTAACTCAAAAGTCTGAAGAAGACATGATGAAAGTTAGAAATCTTGGTAAAAAATCTCTTAAAGAAGTTAAGCAAAAACTTGATGAACTTGGTCTTGGATTAGCAAGACATTAATAGGAGGCTAATAATATGGCTGGATATAGTAAATTAAACCGTAGAAGTGACCAAAGAAAAGCAATGCTTCGTGACTTAGTTACAGCATTAATTATTCATGAGAGAATCACTACTACTGAAACTAAAGCTAAAGAATTACAACGCCTTGTTGAAAAAATGGTAACTTTAGGAAAAAAAGGAACACTTGCACATAGAAGACAAGCTGCTCAAACAGTTAGATTCATTGATGCTGGTGAAGACCAAAATGCATTACAAAAATTATTTAGTGATATTGCACCACGTTTTACTGAAAGAAACGGTGGATACACTAGAATTTATAAAATGGGGCCAAGACGTGGAGATGCAACTCCTATGGCAATCATCGAATTCGTAGAATAATTTCAAATATTAAGGCAAGCCTAGGGCTTGTCTTTTTTTGTTGGAATACATAGGACTCAATAATTCACCTTTTGTTTCCAATTTATAATATATTTTGGTATAATAATTAAGTTAATGGAGTTGATGATATGAGCTTAATAGAAATCAAAAACCTATCATTTTCGTACTTAGAAGATTCCCCTACATTACAAAATGTATCACTTTCAACTCAAAAAGGTGAATGGGTTAGTATTTTAGGACATCATGGTAGTGGAAAATCAACATTATCAAAACTGATCATTGGCTTA
>Ga0102811_1000062_pt1 | contig 48637 bp, 41 predicted proteins | sample ColrivemetaGS705_FD_84507 | JGI IMG/M metagenome (GOLD analysis project Ga0102811, IMG submission 84507) | Estuarine microbial communities from the Columbia River estuary - Flood tide ETM metaG S.705 | ecosystem: Environmental > Aquatic > Marine > Intertidal zone > Estuary | place: USA: Columbia... | reverse complement strand
AATGTTGTTTTAAAGGAGTTAGAATTGAAAATGACAAATAGAAGTGACATTGATTTAACCGGTGAAGTAGATTATTTAAAATTTTCAGGAAGTGATTCTGGGACTTTAAAAGGGAAGGATTTAAAGGCGTCTGATGCAGATGTAACTATTTCGGGTTCATCCAACGCATATATTTATACAAGTAAATTACTTAAAATTTATGCCAAAGATAAAAGTTCAATTTATGTGTATGGAAAACCTGAAATTGAAGTTGGAGGACTTAAAGATAAAGCTCAAATAATAAAAAAATAAATAAAATTACAATCAATTAATTTATTTTTAAAATACTTTCATGCTATGAAGGTATTTTTTTTTGCTCATTTGTGACCAAGTTTCATAAAATGTGTCTAAATTTATAGGTAAACTTTTTGTTATGAGTGTTATAGAATCAACTAAGATTAAAAAGTTTGGAACAATGGCTGGTGTATTTACGCCAACTTTTTTAACAATTTTAGGTGTAATAATGTATATACGCTTGCCTTGGGTTGTTGGAAATGCAGGAATTATAGGAGCCTGTTTAATTATTTTAGTTGCAGTAGCTATAACCATTACAACGGCACTTTCGTTATCAAGTATAACAACAAATATTAGAATTGGATCGGGAGGCGCATTTAGTTTAATTTCACAATCATTAGGTTTAGAAATTGGTGGCGCTATTGGAATTCCGTTCTTCTTTTCACAAGCTATTGCAGTAGCCATGTATATTTTTGGTTTTAGAGAAGGTTTACAATCAATTTTACCAGGATATAGTCCCTTACTGTTAGATTTATTGATTTTTACCCTTGTAATGGCAATTGCTTTTATAAGCACAAGTTTTGCATTTAAAATTCAATATGTTATAATGGCAATTATTATTTTATCAATATTTTCAATTGTTGGAGGATTATTTATTACAGATTTGAATTATGAATTTACTTGGTTAGGTGATTATGCTGGATCTAAAGAAAATAATTTTGGAGGTTCTTCTTTTTGGCTTGTGTTTGCTGTTTTTTTTCCTGCAGTTACAGGTGTAATGGCAGGTGCAAATATGTCGGGTGATTTAAAAAATCCTCGTAAAAGTATTCCAAACGGAACACTTAGTGCAGTTGTAATAACTACGTTTGTATATTTAGGGTTGGTTATAGTTGCTGCGTTATTAGCAACGCCTAAAGAATTGGTTTCAGATTATAATATTTTTATTGAAAAAGCATATTTTGCTCCAATTGTACTGGCAGGTTTATTAGGAGCTACATTATCTTCGGCATTAGGTTCTTTTGTTGGTGCACCAAGAATTTTATTGGCATTAGGAGAAAAAAGAATTCTTCCAAAGAGTGAATTTTTAGCAGAAACAACTAAAAAGGGAGAACCTTTTAACGCCATGTTAATTACTGCGGTAATTGTTTTATTTGGCTTGTCTTTGAGAGATTTAAATACAATTGCTCCATTAATTACAATGTTTTTTATGATAACTTATGCAATGGTAAATGTAGTTGCATTAATTGAGCAGTCATTATCTCTCCCAAGTTTTAGACCAACTTTAAAAATACCAATTATAATACCTTTAGTTGGTGCTGCAGGGTCAATAACAGTAATGTTTATTATTAGTGCTGTTGTTGCGCTTGCATCATTGGTTTTAATTGTATTGTTTTATTTATATTTAGTAAAAAAGAAATTAAAATCCGAAGCTGGTGATTCTAGAAGTGGTTTATTTACAGCTTTGGCTGAATGGTCTACAAAAAAAACCACTGAATTAAGTCCAATTAGAGAAGTTCGATCTTGGAGACCAGATTTATTAATTCCTGTGAGCAGACCAAGGGAAATAAGAAGCTCATTTAAATTGATTAAAGATATTGTTGCACCAAAAGGTTCTGTGAAATTTTTAGCTTTAAAAAACCTTGAAAAAGATATTCAAGATAAAATGATAACATTTTTACCAGAAGTGTGTAACAGATTGAAAAAGAAAGGTATTTCAACTAGTTATACTTATGTTGATGGAGAAGATTTTTCTGAAACTATAAAAATAAGTATGCAGTCCTTAAATGCAGCTTTTTTTAAGCCAAATACCTTATTTATTTCTATAAACACAAGTGATTTGTATTTTAATTCTTATCAAAAAATTATTGAAGAAGCAAAACGAAATGAATATGCAGTGATGTTATATGTTCCTTATGAAAATGTAGGACTTTCATTAGAAAAAGATATTCAGCTTTGGTTGAAAAATTTCCCCTTAAATTGGAAAACTACTTTTGATATTAACAATAATGATTTATCCATTTTAACAGCTCTGTTACTTCAAAAAAATTGGAAAGGAAATTTAACCATAAAAGTTGCCATGGAAAATAATGAAGAAGATTTACAATTGCTAAATGATTTAGTTAGATTCCCTGTTTCTTCGAAAATTGAAGCATACGAAATTAACTTTGAAAATGAATTATTAAAAAAAAGCAGAACAGATTTAAATATTATGGGATATCCTGATAATAAAGGAATTTCTGATTTAATAGAATTGGTAAATACAACTAGAACTTCCGCACTTTTTTGCATAGATAGTTCAAGTGAAAACGCATTGGTATAATTAAATTCTAGTGAACTTTAGATAATTTCAATGACTAATTTATAAAACTCTTTTTATATGAAATTTAAAACATTTGTAGCCTTATTTTTTATAATTTTGATTATTATTTTTTCGCTTCAAAATACAGAATTAACAGAGATTAAATTTGTTTTTTGGAAATTCTCAATTTCAAGAGTATTAGTAATTTTAGGAAGTTTTGCTATTGGAATTTTAGTAGGGTTGTTAATTTCAATGAAAAAGATATTTAAAAAGATAGCATAATTATTTTATATACTTTTTATGAAAAACACTCAATTTAAATAACAAAAGAGCGTTATTTTTATATATTAAAATGAATATTTTTACAGTCAAAAATTAGATTACGATGAATTATAAAAAAATTGCCAAAATTTCAATAATAATATTATTGTTTTTCATATCATTATTAATTGCAACTCCTTATTTATTTAAAGGAAAAATTAAAGAATTAGTGCTTAAATCAGTAAATGAAAATGTAAATGCTAAAGTGGCTTTTAATGATGTTAATTTAAGTTTTTTTTCAAGTTTCCCTCAAGTTTCATTTGAGTTAGAAGACTTTTCAGTAATTAACATAGCACCATTTGAAAATGACACCTTAACTTTTGTAAAAGTTCTAGCATTGGATATGCCAATAAAAGAATTATTCAAAAGTAATGGCGAAGCAATTTCTATAACTGGTATTTCAATTGATGAAGCTTATTTAAGTTTGAAATCTAACAAAGATGGGATTGTAAATTATGACATCATGAAAGCTTCAGAAAATGAAGATTCAACTGAAAAAGCAATGGTGTTTGATATTAAAAACTATGAAATTAAAAATAGTACTATTAAATATGTAGATGATGTTACCAATATGATTATTGAAATAAAAGACTTCAATCATTCAGGATCTGGAGATTTTTCAGCAGAACAATCAAAATTAGATACAAAGTCTAGCGCCAATTTATCTTTTAAATATGATGGTGTTACTTATTTTGAAAATAGCGAGCTAGTTTTAGATGCATTAATTGCTATGGATTTAAAAACAAATACCTATTCGTTTTTGGAAAATGAAGCAACAATAAACGGATTGCCTTTAACATTTGATGGTAAAATTATTTTATATGACACTGAGCAGCAAATAGATATAAATTTTAAAACGCCAACCTCTTCATTTAAAAACTTTTTAGCAGTAATGCCAAAAGAATATTCAAGCAAGTTAGATGAAGTGAAAACTGAAGGCGACTTTACTGTGAATGGTTATTTTAAAGGAACAAATAATGATTTAAGAATTCCAGGTTTTGAAATTAATATTGCATCAAATAATGCTTCTTTTAAGTATCCAGATTTACCAAAAGGTGTGAATGATATTACTATAAAAACTTTGATAAAGAACGAAACAGGATTAATAAAAGATACATACGTAAACATTGATGCATTAAATTTTAGAATTGATCAGGACGTGTTTAAATCGAGCGCCAATATTGTTAATTTAACTACAAATCCAGTGGTGAATGCTGTTTTAAAAGGTACCATTAATTTGGCAAATATTTCGAAAACATATCCAATTAAAATGGAACAGCAACTATCCGGAATTTTAAAAATGGATGTTACTACAAGTTTTGATATGGAAGCTGTTGAAAAAAGTAATTATGCACGTATTAAAAATAATGGAAATGTAACGTTGACTGATTTTATTTATAATTCTTCGGATTTTATTAATCCGTTTAATATTGCAAAAGCGTCTGTTAATTTTACGCCACAGCAAATTATGCTCAATCAGTTTAATGCAACCACTGGTAAAACAGATATAAGTGCAACAGGAACCTTGCAAGATGTTATTGGTTTTGTGGTTTCTAAAAAAGACCTCAAAGGAAATTTTGCTCTTACTTCAAACGTGTTTTCTGTGAATGATTTTATGAGTGATGATAAGATTTCGGAAGAAAATTCAACAAAAAGTAAGAGTCCTATTAAAGTTCCTTCATTTTTAGATTGCACCATTACGGCTGATGCAAAAACTGTAATTTATGATAACTTACAGTTGAAAAATATGAAAGGGAAAATGATTATTAAAGACGAAAAAGTTACGTTAGAAGATGTTAATTCTTCCTTGTTTGGAGGAATTATTACGGTAAATGGAAATGTTTCAACAAAAGAAGCTACTCCAACTTTTTCAATGGATTTAGGAATGAATACTTTTGATATTTTGGAGTCATTTAATGGAATGGATTTGTTAAAATCTCTTGCGCCAATTGCAAATATTATTCAAGGAAAAATGAATTCAACGATTAAATTAAGTGGAAATTTAAGTGAAGAATTTACTCCTGATTTAAAGAGTGTTTCAGGAAATGTTGTGGCCCAATTACTTTCGCAAAATATTGACCCAAAAAACTCACCACTTTTAAATACCTTGGCAAGTCAGTTAAACTTTATTGACATAAATAAACTAAATCTTCAAGATATTAAAACGCATTTGTCTTTTGAAAATGGTAAAGTGAACGTAAAACCTTTTACTTTAAAATATAATGATATAGATATTACAATTGGAGGTAGTCACGGTTTTGATAAATCTATGGATTATGAAGTTACATTTAATGTTCCAGGTAAATATTTAGGGAATGAAGTAACTTCTCTTTTGACTAAAATGAGTAAGGAAGATATATCTAAAGTAAAAGTGCCTGTAACAGCCAATATTACTGGTAACTTTGCCAAGCCTATTGTTAAAACGGACTATAAAAAAACAGTAACAAATTTAACTTCTCAATTAATTGATTACAATAAGTTGAAGGATAAAGGAAGCTCAATATTAAATAATTTAATAAAAGTACCTACCCAACAAAAAGATACAACTGCTGCAATTACTACTTCACCAAAAGTAGATGTTACCAAACCAAAAGAAGCTGTTGATAATTTAGTAAAGAATAAATTAAATAGTTTGCTTTCTGGTAAAAAGAAACAGAAAGACACTTTAAATTAAAGGTTGCTTTATAGCAACAATAAAAGAGGCTGTTTAGAAATTGAAATTTTCGTCAACCTGAACTTGATTCAGGTTCTCATGATGATTGATAATCAGAATCACGACTATAAGTACTTTTTAGACAACCTCTTTTTATTTGAAAAAATGTTAGTTTATTTAATTGATTTTGAAGTTAATGTGTTCACAAAAAGTATATTTCCAATTTTGTCATAACCTTCAAATATTTCTGAATTGTTTTCAGATTTCATCATGCCTTCGTGAAACCCTATTAAAGTTAAATCAGCATCAACAGAGTTTTCATTAATCAGGTCTCTTCTGCTTTTATCATTTTCAATTGGTAACACACGAATATTATTTGCGGAAATTGGTAAACGACCAGAAGAAGTTAATTCAATTAAATTTTGTTCTTCTTGAGCCATATTTTCTTTCGCAAAAGTTGCAAATATTTTAATTTCACCTTTCTTCCAATCAGGATGACCTAAAATAATATAGGAAAGTAAAATCATTAAATTGGCATTTTCATAATCTTCTTTGCGAATCCACACATGAATATCTTTTTTATAGCCAAAACCTTTGTCAGAGGACGCTAAAATACATAAATCATATTGAGCACTTTTTAAAACACTAAAATTGTCTAAAATAGTAGTTAACCATTCTTTTTCGCCTTTTTTATATTCAAAAAGCATCATGTTATTTGGCTGACCAGAAATTCCTGGTTGTTGAATTGCTTGGATTATAGCCGCTGTGTTTGAAGGTGAAATTAAAGTTTCAACAAAAACATTATTTTTACTAGAGGATGCTGTTTTAATTAGTTTTTCAAGTTTTATTTCAGCACTTTTTTTAGATTCTTTTGAAAAATATGCCTGTTCAAAATGTATATAGGTTCCAAAACCATATCTATGAGATATCCATTTCATCATTTCCATAGCTCCATAGCGTTCAAAACTATCTTTTGATAAGCAAATTACCGCTGGTCTCCAAGCTTCTTCAGTTTTTTCCTTTTCAGTTTTTTGAAGAAATACTTGCATTTTTCTACTAAATTGATGAATTACACCTTGAAAAATAGTAGCCATACCTTTTTTATTTTCACTTTTTATGGTAATATAAAAGTAAATTCCAACCATTAATGCAATTGCAGCAATAGCGTAAGTTGTATTAATTTTAAACATTAAAAACACACACATTATAGCACCTAAAAGTGATAAATACCATTTAGATTTAAATGATGGACGGTATGAAGGATCTGCAGCAAAATGTTGCATAAATGAAATTAAGCAAAGCGAACCATAAGTAACCATAAAAAACATAGAGATAATCTCTGCAACAGCATTTACATCTCCCATTAAAACAAAAATTAGCGCAATTCCACTTGTTAAAATTGTGGCATTTCTTGGTTCATTGTTTTTTGCGGTTCCTTTTGCTACAAAATTATTAAGCATTTTGTTTGGAAATACGTAATCACCTCCAATGGCTTGTAAAGTACGAGGAGCAACCATAAAAGAACCTAAAGCTGAAGAAATTGTTGCTGCAGCTAAACCAATAGGGATAATAGGGCCCCAAAGTGCAATTTTACTCATTATAAGTTGGTCATTAATTAAATCGCTAGCACTTGCAGATGATGTTAATTTTAAAGCAATAAAAACGTATATAATCATACCAATAATTGTGGCAGAAAGAGTTCCCATTGGAATAGATTTTTTCGGATCTTTTAAATCTCCCGATAATCCAACACCGGCTGTCATCCCAGTAAATGCGGGAAAAATAATGGCAAAAACATAAAAGAAACCATTTTCTGGAGTAGTTCCTTTAAATAATTGTGAACTGTCAAAAACAGTTGCAAACTCTGTTGAACCAAAGAAGAATAATATTAATGAAACGGCTAAAATAGCCACTACAACATATAATGCTTTCATCCCTAAATCTGCCCCTTTTGTAACCATTAACCAAATTAATAATAGTAGTGCAGGTATACTGAATAAACGATTGTCATATAATTCATATCCAAATTCAGTAGCTACCCAAGGTTTTATGGCTTCAAAGGATTCTGCAAAAGCTATAATATAAAACGCAACACTAATTGCTTGAGATAAGTATAATGTTATACCAATTGCCGCTCCAATATTTACTCCAAACGATCTTGAAATTATAAAATATTCACCACCACCTTCAACCTTTTGGTTTGTTGCTATTTCAGCTAAAGCCATTGCAGTTGGTATGGTAACTAGGTGACCAATAATTATAATGGCCAAAGTTCCCATAAAACCAACAGAGCCAACAGCAAAACCAAATCGCAAGAACATTACGGCTCCCAAAATAGTTGAAATAGCTGTTAAAAAAACAGGTAGTGTGCCAAAATTAGCTTTTGCGGATACGAGTGTTTTATTCATAATTAAAAAGATACTAATTAAAAATTATTAGACAGTAACTTTAAAATAAGTCACTTTTTATTGGTTAAAAGTAAACAAATAATATTTTCAATATTTAAATTTCAAAATAAAATTAAGAATAAATGGAATTTTTTAATTTGATTTAAATTGTAATTACCTTAAATTTAGGATTTATGGCATTATATTTGAATTTCAACTATTAAATCAAAAACAATTATATGAAAAAACAAATACTTTTTAGTTTTATTGTAGGTTTCTTTACTATAGTAACTTTTTCACAAAACATAAGTAATCAATATATTAAAGAACAAATTGTAGTATTTAAAAATGATTTAAGAGGTCCTTATAAAGATATACGTTGGTTTTGTAAAGATGGTAGTGTTCGTCAACCAAAAGATCCTTGTCCACAAGAAATTGGTCCTGGAGTACAACATGCACGTTATAAAGATGTTGTTGAAAATATAGGTAAAAAAAATCACGTTTTTTTAGGGCAGATTTTAGCCTATTCCATAAATCAAGAATTTTGGGATTCTCAAAATCACAATTCACGCATAAAACAATACCAAATAGATAAGTATTTAAGAGGTGTTGATGATGGGTGGATTTTACAAAAAGCACAATATTATAGAGGTGCAGTTCAGGTTGAAGATGAAGAGGCTTGGGGAATTGATTTTTATAAATGGTTACTAACTGGTGACTCAAGCATTACTAAAAATTTCTTTTTAATTCGCCAGTCATTAAAAGATATTCCTCATAAAGGTGATGATAATGTTGCTCAATTAATGAGAAGTCAATCCAAAGTTTTATCCGATTTATTTCCTCAGTTTATGGATTTACGTGTTAAAATTCACGGACAACCAGAATTTGTTGATATAGAAAAAGTAAAACAATTTAAAACTAAAAATGCTTCAAAATTAACTGCTCCGTTAAATTTAAAATTTGATGAGTTGTTGGTAACAATGGCTAATTTTTACAAGCCAATTGATATTCAGGCATTACCTAACAAAACTAGTTTGGTTAAAAATACACCTATTGGAAACTTAATTAAAGACTTTTCAGTAAAAAATGAAACTGAGAAAAAATCAGCTAATTTGGTTGTGGAATCGGCTAATTTATTGTTAGAAATTAGAAAGGCAGTTTTAGTTGAAAAACGTGCAAATGCAAGAGTTCAATTGTTAGATGCCTCTTTAAAATTAGAAGAAATTGTTTTTAAAAATGCATCGCAATGGCAACCAACAACAATTAAAGAATTATTAGATAAAACGTATTATTTAGCAATGGCAACAGCCGGAGCAGGTTATATAGAGCTGTGGGAATGGAATGAAATTGAACCAATTTTAAAACCAAAAAATGCGACTTCACTTACTTTAAATGAATTAACAACTATTTTACAATCGGCTAGGAGTGTTGTTGAATGGAGTTCTTCAATGGTAAAAGCAACGTATGAAGATGTAGTTGAAGTTTATAATGGATTTGAACCAAAATCGTATGGTTTTATTGATGATAAAATTAGAAGTTCGGTTACGTTACATTTAGGTAAAACTGTGGGTGATTTAGGAGATTTTATTGCAACGGAATCTTCATTAACCAATAAAGTATTTAATATTTCAAACCAAAGTTCTGTTCGTGGATTAAATCCAGGTTATGCTTTTGGAGAATTGGTTGTTATTGATGGTTCTCCGGAAGGTGTTGAGGTTTCTTCCAATAAAATTTACATTTTTCAAAAACCACCATCCGATTTAAAGCCAGTTGGAGGAATTGCTACTGTTGCTGAAGGAAATTTAGTATCTCACGTACAATTATTGGCACGTAATTTAGGAATTCCAAATGCGGCATTGTCGGATGATAATCTTCAAAATTTAAAAAAATTCAACGGTCAAAAAGTGTTTTACGCTGTTTCAAATAAAGGAAATGTTATTCTGAAATTAGAAAAAGATATGACTGCTGAAGAGAAGGCATTGTTTTCAAAAACAGCACGAAATGAAGCTAAAATAGCTGTTCCTGTTGAACAAATTCGTTTAGATGTGAATAGCATTTTAAATATGAGAAAAGTTGACGATAAGGATTCTGGTAAATTATGCGGACCGAAAGCAGCTAATTTGGGACAATTGAAAAAAATGTTTCCAGATAAAGTAGTTGAAGGTGTTGTAATTCCTTTTGGAATTTTTAAATCTCATATGAATCAACCAATGCCAGGTCAAAATGTTTCCTATTGGAAATTTTTAACCAATATGTTTTTGGAAGCAGATAAACAGCGTTCTACTAATATTTCGGAAGCTGAAGTTGAAAAATTTCAATTAAAACAACTAGAAATTTTACGAGAAGCAATTAAAAAAATGCCGATTCAAGCAAGTTTTATTTCACAGCTAGAAAGTGAATTTGTAGCCGTTTTAGGAAAAAAATTAGGTGAAGTTCCTGTGTTTTTGCGAAGTGATACCAATATGGAAGATTTAAAAGATTTTTCGGGAGCAGGTTTAAATTTAACCTTGTTTAATGTTGTTGCAAAAGATAAAATCTTACAAGGAATTAAAGATGTTTGGGCATCGCCTTATACAGAGAGAAGTTTTAAATGGCGACAAAAATATTTATTGAATCCAGAAAATGTGTTTCCTTCAATTTTAGTAATTCCAAGTGTTGATGTTGATTATTCAGGTGTTATGATAACTACCGGAATTAATTCAGGAAATTCAAAAGATTTAACCATTGCTTTTAGTAGAGGTGCTGGTGGTGCTGTTGACGGACAATCTGCTGAAGCTTATGAATTAGGTGCGGATGGAATCACTAAATTAATTGCTCCAGCTAGAGAATCAGATTATAATAGTTTACCAACTACTGGTGGAACTGCTAAAAAATCAGCAACATTTGAAAGTTCAATTTTAAACCAGCAGAATATAAAAGAGATTAGAGAATTAGCAGATAATGTTCGCCAAAAAATGGCTAGAGAAGTAAATGCCGAATACAAAGGTGCTTATGATGTTGAACTTGGTTTTAAAAATAATAAATTATGGCTGTTTCAAATACGACCGTTTGTAGAAAATAAAAAAGCGTTAAGTTCGGGATACTTAGAATCTATTACTCCAAAAATTGATAAAAACAAACTAGTATTACTTTCAAAAAAAATATAAAATGAAGAATTATTTAAAATTAACCCTAGTTTTAGTATTGTGTTGGTCTTTTATAGGATTAAATCCGTACCCAATTGATGGGTATTCTAGAACTGGAATAAAGCGTTTATTGAGATTAGAACGCATAAAAAGTGGTGTAATAAAGGAGAATTTAAATTTACCTTCAGGTGCTTTAAAATCTTACAATGAAATTGCATTAAGTTTAACTTCAAAAAAGAAAGACAGTACTGCTCAGTTTTTAGTTAAAGATGAAAATTTTAACAAAGAAATTAATGGATTATTTTATGGTTTAGATAAAAGTTATTCATTATCAGTTCTAGATATTTCAGATGTAAATAATATTCGTTATGCTGCACGAAATGAATCGGCAGGTTATCAGCCAGGAAGTGTTGGGAAATTAGCGGTTTTAACAGGTTTATTTACACAATTAGCAAAAATTTATCCAGATTCTTTTGAAAAAAGAATTGAATTATTAAGAACAAAATCAGTACAAGCTGGTCAATGGGGAATGACAGATTCTCACACTGTTCCAATTTTTAATATTGAAACCAATAAACTAGTAAAACGAACAGTAATTCCTAGTGATGTTTTTACCTTATTTGAGTGGGCTGATCATATGATGTCTGTTAGTAATAATGGTGCTGCAAGTATTGTTTGGAGAGAAACGTTATTAATGGCTGCATTTGGAAAAGATTATCCAACTTTAACACAAGAAGGAGCAGATGCTTATTTTAAAAATACGCCTAAAAAAGATTTGACCAATTTAGGAAATGATGTGGTTAATTTACCATTGCGAAAACTTGGAATTACATTTGAAGAATGGCGTTTGGGAACTTTTTTTACAAGAGGTTCTAATAATTATATTGGCAGTAAAGATGGAAGTGTTGGTAGCCCAATTGGTTTAATGAAATTTTTAGTGCAATTAGAGCAAGGTAAAGTGATTGATGAAAAATCTAGTTTAGAAATGAAACGGTTGATGTATATGACAGACAGAAGAATACGTTATGCACAAGCTCCAGCGTTAAAAGATGCAGCAGTTTATTTTAAGTCTGGTAGCTTATACAAATGTGATAGAAGTAAAGGTGAAGCTTGTGGAAAATATATGGGAAATGTTCAAAATTTTATGAACTCTGTGGCAATTGTTGAACATCCAAATGGTAAAAAATATATGGTTGCATTAATGACCAATGTATTGCGTAAAAATTCAGCAAGTGACCATATGTATTTGGCAGGAAGTATTGACAAGTTAATTAATAAATAAGCTAAATTTTATTTAAAATCTCAAGTGCTTTATTTTTAATATTATCATTTGTGTCATTTATAACTAATTCAACCAACGGTTTATATTTTGAATCGTTGGTTTTTTCAATTAAGTACAATACTGCGAGTTTTAATTTACTATCTTTTCTTTCCAATAAAGTTCTATAACATTCAGCTTCACTTAACATTTTTAAGTTCAGTTTTTTTATTTTTTCTTCAGAAATAGCTTCCACTAAAATAGATTCGGCAATTGGAATTAATTCCTTTTTTAGCTGGTTATCTAAAATATTATCTAAAAATTCAATGGCGTGTATGCGTTGTTCTTCTTTTCCATTTAGAATGATGTTTAGTATTGGCTCTACATCATTTGGAGGGTATTTAATTCCTAAAAATCTAAAAATACGTTGTAATTGTCTATCTAAACGCAGTTCTAATAATTGCATTAAACCATTTCTAGCTTCTATAACTTCAACATTATCTTTTGAAAAATCTTTCTTTTTATATTGAATAACAATTTGAGAATGAATTACTGAAAGTGTATTTTGGTATAAATGGCACTCATCCAATACTTTATCAACAATATATCTATCTTTAATGTATAAGTTAGGATATTTCCATTTCAATCTTTTCAAAGCTTCAATGGCTTCAATTTTCACAGAATGTTCTGTTTCATCTGTTAATTTTTTTAATGAACTAATTGCTTTTTGTGAAGCAAATTTTTCAATAACTGCAATTACATGAACAGCATCATCTAAAGCAATAGATTCTTCTTTAACACTTTTAACTAAAATATCATTAATAGGTTCTCCATAACTATATAATGCATCAATTGCTGTTTTTCTGGTGTCTTTACCACTTAAAAAGTCAATTAGTTGTGGGATAAATATTTTATCTAAAGTTTTGGCACTACTTAAAATTGCTGTATTCTGAATAGTTTGATTTTTTGAGTGTAACTGTTCATTTAAAATATGATAAAAATTTTCAGCCCTTGCATTTCCAATCGCTTCTAAAATGGCTTGAATTTTATATGTTTTTTGTTCTTCAGAAGTTAATTCTTCACTTTGTTGCAACGCCAGTTGAATTCTTTTTTCTAAATCAAATCTATTTTGAAGTAATGGATGATTTCTTAATTCCAAAGAAAGCCCAATTAAAGCAGCATTAGCAATAGTATCATCTTTTCTATTTAAATATTTATCAAAAAGATCAATAGTGTCTTCTCCATATTTTTTTAATAAATACCTAAAAGCAGCCGTTGTAACTTGTTGATCACGGTCATTAACCATAGTTTCTATTTGAAAGCTTAAATTTTCTGACTTCAAAAAGTATAAATTTTCAATAGCTAAAGCTCTAATTTTTGGAGATTCGTGAATTAATAAATTTTTAATGGCAACAAAAAAACGTTCATCTTTTGCCTCTAAAGTTTTTTGAAGCATGTGAAGAATTTGCCCTTCAGAACCATTATTTAATACTTTGTTTACAGTATCAATAATAGAAGTAACTGCAATTTCTTTTTTAATTACTTTTTCTTTTTTAACATGTGAAGTTTCTAATAATTCTTTAAAAGAAATAATATATTCTTTTCGTAAATGATAAATAAAATACAACCAAACCGAAATTAAAGCTATGATAATTAAACTAATATAGGTGGAAGAAATATCTAATCCGTTAATAAAAAAGATTAATATAAACCCAGCTAAACCTGTAGCAATACTATCTACAACAACATCGGTAAATGTCTTTGTTTTCTTTTTTGTTTCAATTGGAATTGGAATGGATAATAATTCTGTTGCTGCTTTATTAACCGATTGTTTTAAACTTCCATCAATTATTTTAATAACTATTATTACCCAAATTTGAGGTAGAAATAATAGTAGTACTGAACCAATTACAATTCCTGAAGGCAGCCATAATAAGGATCTCCCAACTCCAAAAGTTCCAACAATACGTTGTGTTAAAAAAAGCTGAACCAATAAAGAAATAACACTTAATGTTGAAAACCAAAAACCAAAAAAGGAAGTTAATTCATCTTGGTCTTGAATTAGCCGCGAAGCATAATCACTATATTGGTAATCTACCAATTTTGCAACTAACACGCTTAAACCAACAACAATGGCAATTAAACTAAGTAGTTTTGATTGTTTAATTAATTTGAATGGCGATTCTCCTTTTGGATTTGTACGAAGTGAAACCTGAAACGTATTTAATTTAATTACTTCATTTTTCCAAATGTACTTTGTGATTGGTAAACAAAAAGCTACAAAAACTGCAGCTACAAAAAATAACACTTCGGTTCTTAAAAATGTGGTAAGGATTGAGGTTAAATAACCTCCAAAAATTCCACCAGCAATAGCACCTGCACCAATAAACCCAAACACTCGTTTTGCTTCTCTAACATTATAAACTAGATTAGCTAAAATCCAAAATTGAGATGCTGTAAGTAGTCCAAAAATAGCCACCCAAACATATGGAATGTATAAAATAAATCCACCAGCTATATTAAAGGTGAATGCAATTCCAAAAACAATTAATGAAATTACCGAACCAATTATAGTGCCTTCAATTATTTTATTTAATGGATTCTTTTCTAATAATTTATCGTAAAAAAAGGAGCCAACCATAGCCATTATTGCCGTTAATACATAACCAAGCGGTAAGGCATCTGAAGTTAACTCTGATAAAAAAAGGGAATTTATGGTTGGTTTAACAATTAATAAGGTGGTTATTAATAAAAATATATTGAGTTGTAGTAAAAGTGTTTTATGAAGTTCTTCTTCTTTTAAATCAAATACTTTTAATATATATTTTTTTAAAACAATACTGTTTAACATTTATAATGTTTTTATAAGATGAAGATTTTTTGTTAAAGATATTGAATTGAAAAGTGTTTGCAAAGTATTTAGCTTGAAACAATTCTGAAAAAAACAAGGTTGTTTTTGTTGTGAAAATAGATGTAAACTAATAATTTTTTAAAACTTTTTCTACAGGTTTCACTAAATCTCTAATGATTTTTTCACCTGAAGCATCATCAACTAATGCCACTAAAATATAACGTCTTTGAGGATCTTTTCCCCAAACTAAAATAGAATCAGAATGAAAGTTTTTCCAAGAACCTGATTTTCTAAACAATCGTGCATTTGGAGCAATTTGATCTAAAGTATTTACAAATTTATGATGCAAGGCTGGATTTTCCATAATGCCTAGCATTTGTTTAGATCTTTTGTTGTTCACTAATTTTCCATTAGCCAATAAATAATAAAATCTACAAACTTGGTTTACAGTTGCGGCATGACTTAAATTTTTTAGAGGCTCTCTATGTGTTTCTCCACTGCTAGCATATCGTTTTCCAACCCATAAACCTCCACCGTGCTCTTCATCATACAATTGGTATTTTTCATCAGTTAAAACACTTTCAATTTTATCAAAGCCTAAACGGTCAATCATTCTGGTAGCTGCTTGGTTGTTAGATTTGCTAATCATTAATCTCATATCATTTTTAACTTCAAGAGTTTCTTTCAATTCTCCTTTTTCTATAGCATCCATTGAGGCTAATAAAACTGCAATTTTAGGTAAACTTGCAGCATACATCATGTTGTTGCCATTTATTCTGGCATATTCAATATGGTTTTGATTACTTAAATCAATGATTCCAACAGCTAATTTATTGTGTTGTATTAAATTTTTCCATTTAGGAATTTTATTTAATTCTAATTCTAAACCAGTTTGCAATTCTTTATTTAAAAGGCTTCCTAAAGGTTTAATATTTAAATCATTAGATTGTATTGGTAAGTCATTTTGCCCAAACATAGCAGTTGTGACAAAAATAATTGAAAATACAAGTGTTTGAAACCTTTTCATTTTACGTTTTATTTTAAATGTAATTAAACTAAATTTTATTTGTAAAATATAATTTAGAAGAATACTTTGATTAAAACTAAATAATTACAACTTTAGTATGTTGTTTATATAACCAATGCTTTTTTAAGTACCTTTTCAACAGGAACTACTAAGTTTCTAATAATGCTTTCTCCATTTGCATCATCTATTAATGCCACTAAAATATAACGTCTGGTAGCTTCTTTTCCCCAAACTAAAATGGAGTCTGAATGAAAGTTTTTCCAAGAACCAGATTTTCTAAATAATCGTGCATCTGGAGCAATTAAATCTAAAGTATTCACAAACTTATGATGTAAGGCTGGATTTTCCATGATATCCAACATTTCTTTAGATCTTTCATTATTTACCAATTTTCCATTTGCTAATAAATAATAGTATTTGCAAACTTGGGCAACTGTTGCAGCGTGGCTTAAATGTTTCAGAGGTTCTCTATTGGTAGGTCCTCCGGCGGCATAGCGTTTGCCAACCCATAAACCTCCATAAGTTTTATCATATAATTTATATTTGTCATCGGTCATTACACTTTCTATTTTGGCATAACCTACTCTGTCTATCATTCTTGTTGAAGCTTGATTGTTTGAATTGCTAATCATTAACTTCATATCTTTTATAACTTCTGGGGTTTCTTTTAATTGCCCTTTTTCAATAGCATCCATAGCAGCTAATAAAACTGCAATTTTAGGTAAACTTGCAGCATACATCATTTGATTACTATTTATACTAGCATATTTGGCATCTTCAGGATTACTAAGATCAATTACACCAACTGCCATTTTATTTTGTGCAATTAATTTTTTCCAGGCTGGAACTTTATTTAATTCTTGTTCTAAGCTTTTTTGAAGTAAGGGATTTGATAAATTATTTAACGGTTTAATTTTTGAATCATCTAAACGTAAAGGTAAATCGCTTTGAGAATGTGCTACTGATGAAATAAACAGTACTATAACTATAATTAATTGATATAACTTCATTTAGGTGCCAAATTAATATTTAAAATTTAGGCAAATGTATTTATTTTTTAGATACGGTGATTGTTAATTTTTTGTGATTGTGGAAAATAATAATTCCTTGCAAATATTGGGCTTTCGGTATTTGCAAGGCAAATATTTGTTAAAAAATTTGGTTTAAGCCAGAATAGTAAACCCCAAATCAAAGAAAATTATATAAATGTGTAATTTAATTATTGAAGCTTTTTTATATTTTTTTTCTTCATAACTTTTTCAACAACTTCAAAGATTTGTTTTTTTAGGTTTCTATATTTTTTAATATGAATTTCTACTTCTTTTTCCAATTTTTTATGCTGTTCTAAATAATTAATATTAGATATTAAGCTATTATGTTCAATTAAATCAGTTAAAAGTAATTCGTGTTTTTTTATTGAATCACTTAAAAGTAGTCCAGATTTATTTTCAATAGCCATTTTTTTTGTTAAAATTTCAATTCGTTTAGCTAATCCTTCAAATAGGCAATCTAAATAATTTGCACTTAACAAATGATTAAAAAACCTAATTTCATCTTTTATAAAAGCTAACTCAGATAGCCAATTTTTTGTTTCGCCGTGTAACTTTGAAATACTTTTATGAGTATTTTGCCAAGTTTTTTTAATATCTGTATTCATAATATATTATTTAAAATTTTATTGAATTGGAATTAATTTATTCAACATTATTTGAGCTAATTAAATCTGTAAAATATTCAAATATTCTTCCTTTTAAATCTCTATAATTTTTATTGTAATTAAAAATTAATTCTGCCATTTTTTGAAATGTGATTAAATAGTAATTGTGAGTTTCAAAATGATGTTTTTCATCTTGTCCAATTAAATCAGTTTTGTAGGTTTCAATTTTATCTAAAAGGTTATTTCTGTCATTTTCAAAATTCGAAATATCTTTTACAAACAATTGGATGTGCTCAAAAAGGTTTGGTAAATTCGAATTAATAGGGTAATTTGAAATCCATTTACTCATAAAATTAAGTTCAGATTTATAAAAACTTAATTCTGAATCCCAACAGTATATTTGATATAAAATTTCATTTATACTTTTTCCATAACCAAAGGGCTTATAAACTTCTTCAGTTTTCATTTTTGTAAAATTAATTAACTAATGCTAAGTACTAAATTTTACATTTTATTTGAAATGATACTTCTCAATTCAATACATATAAAAGAGTTTTTTAAAAATATATACAAACTGCTTCTATATTTTATTTAAAATTTTTAAAATACTGAAAAACAATTTGTTGTATAAAATATTTTATTTATTTTTTAAAATAAGTAATAAATTATTTAGTGATCTAAGTTTTTTTCGAACCTGTTTAAATTGAGGAATATCATTTTGTAAATACTATTGAAGTAATAGATTTATATAACGTTAAAATAAATATTATGAGAAGTTTAGTTTTTTTATTTATAAGTCTGTTTGTTTGTTTAGAATTAAATGCTCAAATTATTGAGGAAGTAGATGAATGTTTTCCTTTTCAAGGCTATTTTGCTGCAATAAAAAGTGGTGACAAATGGGGGTTTATAAATAGAGAAGGGGAATTGGTTATTAAATTTAGAAGTGATTTGGTTATTTCTAAAAGCAACCAGAATGTTTGTAATGCAGAATTTGAATCAGCAACACATCCAGTTATTAGTGATAATAGATGTTTAATAAAAAAATTAAAAGGTGATGTATATTATTACGGGTATATTAATGAAAAGGGAGTTGAAATTATTGAACCTCAATTTTTAAATGCATCGCATTTTATGAATGGTTTTGCAATTGTTGTAAAACTGGCTAAAAATGTAATTGGTTTTAATGAAATTTTAAATAAAGATATTATTGCTTATAAATTGGAAGAATATATTATTGATGTCAATGGTAATTTGTATATGATTTTAAATAATATTAGAAATTATGTACCAACAAAAAATAAATCAGCACCAGAATTTCATTCAAAATTTATAGCACCAAATTTAATTGCAGTTCAAGGAAAAAAAGGTAAGTGGGATATTTATAATTTTTAACTAATTAATTACTACAATTATGGGATTAAATTTTAACCAATACGCAAAAGAGGCAAATTCATTTTTAAAAGATTATACAAAACAAATGAGTTTAAATGATGATGTTGAAAAAGCAGGCAGAATACTTTCCTCTGTACTTCATGGGTTAAGAGCTATAATTTCAACTGAAGAATCTTTGCAATTTATGGCTCAACTTCCAATGTTTTTAAAAGCTGTTTATGTGAATGGTTGGACATTGAAAGAAAAGCGAAGAGTTAAAAGCATGGTAGATTTTATAGATTTAATACGAAAATATGATGGTAAAACTTCTATACACGATTTTGAATCTGATGAAAAAGCTGAAAATTATTTAAAAACCACTTTTATAGTATTGCGTAAGTATGTCTCTTTAGGAGAATTAGAAGATATAAGAAATGAAATACCTAAAGATTTAAAATTTATTATTTATCAGAATATTATGTTCTAAAAATTTAAAATTATGAAAATTGCTGAATCGTTCAAAGAAATTGAAATTTACATTAATTCAACATGTTTAAAGGGGAATTTGAGACTTGTAGAAGATAAAATAAATAAAGGAATTGTGCTTTTTTCACATGGTAGTGGAAGTAATAGATTAAGTATAAGAAACAATTATATTGCTAGTTTATTGCTCGAGCAAGGTTATTCTAGTTTACTTTTTGATTTACTTTCTTTAGAAGAGGATCAGGTATATGGAAATAGATTTGATATAGATTTATTAACAGATCGTTTACTTAAAGTTACCAAATGGGCACGTAATAATAAATACACAAAGCATTTGCCAATTGCTTTTTTTGGAGCAAGTACAGGTGCAGCATCAGCATTGAATGCGGCGACTTATCTAGGAAAAAAAGTAAAAGCTATTGTTTTGCGTGGGGGCAGACCAGATTTAGCTAATGAAAATTTAACATTTGTTACTACGCCAACTTTATTAATTGTGGGAGGTAATGATGATGTTGTAATTGAATTAAATAAAAGGGCAAAATCTAAAATAAGTGGTAATTGTGAATTAAAAATTATTGAAGGCGCTTCTCATTTATTTTCAGAAACAGGTAAATTAGAAAAAGTAGCAAATTTAACGTGTAATTGGTTAGATAAGTATTTGAAAAATAGCAATAATCTTTTTGATGAATCATAGCCTTTAATATGAAATAATTAAAACAGAAACAGAGAAGCCAAAACTTCTCTGTTTCCTCTTTGAGGCTAAATTTTATAATTTAACTACACTTATTTTAACTTCAGCTTTCGCATCCTATGAAGTTAACCTTTTGCTTGGTTAAATTATATCATTTTCACTCAAGATAATCTTAACAATTTGTAGTTGAAAAGATCTATTTTATATATTAACTATAAAGAAACAGGAAGTTAAACCTTCCTGTTTCCTTTTAGAAGAGTTATAACTAACTTCAGTTTTTTCTATAATTTTTTATATCACATTAATTCTAAAATAATACTAAAATTACAAACAACATGGCATTGTTAATCTCTTCTTAAGAGTTAAAATTTATTTAAAAACATTTTCTTTTTATTTAAAGAGAAACAGGAAGTTTGCGCTTCCTGTTCCCTTTTTGAAAAGGTTACAGTAACTTTGTGATTGCGTATAATTTTTCAAAATCCCTATTGCTAAAAATCAACATAAATCAATACCACCAGAATGTATCTAAACCTTTCCATTTCAATGAATGTTATTCCTCAACAACATACATCTATTTTTTTTGAAAGTGTTTTAGTTAGTTTTAAATTCAAAGAACTTTAATTTTATTGTGTAAATGTATAACTAGAAATGTAGTTTTGAAATGATTTATATCAAAATGAGATATGATTGTTGTCAGTATGTGTTTTTAAACAATTACAATGCCATAGGCCATACTTAATAAAAATAGACCAGTTAAAAAAAGTAGCATATAAAACAATTGGACAAATTTAATATTTATATAATCTAACCAATTTGCAGTTCTTTTTGGAAATATAAATAAGTTTAAACCTAATAGCAATGAAGACCAACCAATTAGGGTTATAATTATTGTCCAGTTATTCTCCCAAATATTATGAAAAAGAATGTTTAGTAATCCTATTATTATGGCAATAAAAGCTGTAAGAATTACAAACTTTTGATCTTTTAAATCTTTTATAATTTGGATTATTCTTTTAGGGTTGAAAGTTAAAATTAGGAAGAAAATAAGCAAATACCAACCCCAAAATTTGGCTAAAAAAATTGATGTATTTTCCATAATTTAATTTTTTATTATTCTTCGTGGAGAACTAAAAATGGCACTTTAGTATGGTAACTAATTTCTTCAACTGTAGGCTTAAAAAGAATTCGTTGAAAAAAATTTAGATTTTTAGCTACCATTATAATTATGTCAATATTTCTACTTTCTACAAAACAGCGAACTCCATCTTCAACATTATTATTAGTTATTCTATGAAAGCTATGTTTATCTTCAGAAAAATAATTGTGTAAATAATGTTTGTTTTCTAATTGATGATCATTTAGTATTTCATCCTTTTTAGAAATATGAACAAGTCTAACAGATGAATTATACATTTCAGAAAATTCTGAAATATTATTTAAAATGATAGGTTGATAAAAATTATGAAAATCAGTTGGGAAAGCGATCTCTTTTGGTGCTATAAATTTTGAGTTTTCTGGAATTATTAGTACCGGGCATTTAATTTTAGTTATTAAATCACCGGTGTTTGTGCCAATTACAACTTCACTAAAACCAGAAGCTCCTTTTGTTCCCATTATTATTAAATCTACTTTTTTTTCTTCAATTTGTTCTTTAACTGCATCAATAAAAAAGTCATATTTAGATATTGAAAAAAAATGATGTTGTGGATTTGAGTCTATTTTTTTAATGTTTTTTAATATTTTTTCTAATTCTAATTTTGACTGTTTTAAAATTGTGGTTTCTAAAACATTTGATGATGGGTATATTGGTATTTCACCTCCAACATAAGTTGGCATCATTGTTACATTAAGAATGTAAAAATTGCAAGCTGAATTTTTTAAAAATTCCAAGGCATATTGTATGGCGTTCCAAGAATTCTCTGAAAAGTCGGTAGGTAATAAAATATTTTTCATAATTGTGGGTAAATTATATAATATCTAAATTTAAGCAACAAAGAATAAGGGTAAAATGATATTAATCAATTTGAAAAAAGCATTTAACTATTTTATGTTATTTTTTTAAGTTTTTCAAGGTTTAAAATTTTAATATTTCTGCCATCAACATCAATTAAACCTTCCCTTTTGAATTCAGAGAGTGTTCTTATAAAAGTTTCTGTTGCAATACCTGCTATACTTGCTAAATCGCTTCTTAAAATTTGAACACAAATATTTGGGGTTTTTTTAATTTTTTCAGAAAACTGCAAAATTGTTGTAGCTGTTTTTTTTCTAACGGAGCTATACGCCATTTCTAACAAATGTTCTTTTATTTCGGAAACATTATCATTTAAATAATCAAATAGTTCCAACGTTAATTCGTGATTTTTTTGTAGAATATCTTTTAATTCTTTATTCGAAATTCGAAAAGCAATTGTATCCTCAATAGCCGCAGCAAATTCTTGATGTGGTATATTATGTGAAAATGAAGTAAAACCAAAAAAATCATTTTGATTTCTTAATTCAGTAATTAATTCCTTTCCTTGTTCATCAATTTTATATGTTTTTACAATTCCTTTTTTAATTAGGTATACAAAATTTGAATTATCAGCTTCATGATATATTATTTCTCCTGCACTAAAACTGTATTCTTCCGTTAAATCTGAAAAATAATTTTTTAATTGGTTTAATGTTTTTAGTTCATTTTCATTGGTTTCAAAATAAGGAACTTTTATTAAATTTGTTTCTAATTTTTCTTTCAAAATGGCCGCTTTTGCAAGTCTACTTTCAATAGCACTATATAATTCAGATTCGTCAAAAGGTTTTGTGATATAGTCATCTGCACCCATATTCATTCCTTTTCTAATATCTTTATGTTCAATTTTTGCTGAAAGAAAAATAAAAGGAATGTGTTTTGTAGTAATATCTTTTGAAATTATTTGAAGTACACCATAACCGTTTAATTCGGGCATCATAATATCACAAATAATAATATTTGGTATGTGTTTTTTTGCCAATGAAACTCCAATTTTACCATTTGCTGCAGTTAAAACAGTATAACTGGCTAATTCCAATAATTCAGCAGTATTTTCTCTCATTACAGGGTCATCTTCAATCAATAGTATGGTTTTCATAGTTTTTGTTGTTTGGAAATTCTAATACAAAGGTTGTTCCTTGGTTAATTTTACTGGAAAAATTCATTGTGCCTCCTAAATTATTTAAATGAGTGCTTACTATATTTAAGCCAATTCCAGTTCCAGGAATATTAAGAGCATTTTCTGCTCTAAAATATCTATTGAAAATAAATTTTTGATCTTTTTCAGGAATTCCAATTCCAGAATCAATTACTTTTATTTCAATTTTTGAATTATTTTCTGCTATTTCAATATATATATTACTAAATTCTGGGGAGTATTTAACAGCATTATTTAGAATATTTGATAGTATTAACTTTAGATATTTTTCATCTTGGTTAATTTTAAATTCATCAATATTATTTGGGATATATATACGTTGACCTTCTTTTAAAATCATATTAATATTATATACTACCTCATTTATAACAGTACTTAAATTAAATTTTGTGTGTTTATATTTTATGTTGTTTAAATCTAATTTTTCCATTGATAAAAAATCATTTAAAATAGTATTTAAGTAGTGTGTTTTGTTTGCTATTATTTTTATATGTTTCTCTCTATTTGCCTGTTGTTCTGTTAGTTGGTATTTATTTAATAACATAGATGAGGTTAAAATCCCACTTAAAGGGTTTTTAAATTCATGTGAAACCATAGTTAAAAATTTAGATTTAAGTTCATTCAACTCAATTTCTTTTTGTAAAGCATTTTTTAAATCATCTTCAACTGCAATTCTTTTTTTTATTTCTTTTTTAAAATTTAAATTTAACTCTTTAAGTTGTGTAATTGTATTGTGTAAATCAGCAGTTCTTTTCAAAACTTTTTTTTCAAGTTCATTCTTTAATGAATGAATTTTTTTTTCATTCGCTTTTCTTACAGAAACATCTATTATTAAAGCAAAAACAAAAATATTTTTACCAATTTCAAAATGATTTAGCCCAATTTCTACAGGAAATTTTTTGCCTGTTTTGGAAATTCCAATTAAGTTTAAATCACTTTTAATTTTCCTTGATTTCCTTGAGTTTATAAAATTTTTAAAGTGAATATTGTGGTTGTCATGAAATTTTTTTGGAATTAAAATTTTTAAAGATTTTTTGGATAACTCATCTTTTGTATATCCAAACATTTTTTCAAGAGCATTATTTGCAGCAACAATCTCTTGATTTTTATCTACAATAATTACACCTTCAGGAATTGCTTCAAAAAGAATATTGAGTATTTGCCTATTTTTATTGAACATAGTAACTTAAAAAGATGATTTCCACCTTAAATTTCGTGAAAAAAAAGCAATTAAGAGCATTACTTTTAATATATTTTATTTGATAATCAGTTTGTTAACAAATAATTTATTGATGTTGTATTTTGCTATTGATGGAAATTCTATTTCCTGCGTTTTACAGAATTTCTTGTATTTGGTAATCTTTTGTTATTGTGATACCGTTGAATATTGTCATCATAATAATTATTGATTCTAACTTGTTTACTTCTTCTTAAATTAATGTGGCTATATTTTGCTGGTAAAGCATCAATAGTTATCCATACTCCGTTGTCAAGATATCTATAATTTCTATAATTTAAATCATAATATATAGTGTAGTCTGGGAAATATATATACCTAACTGTTTCAACTCTATTTGGGTAAAACCAAGGTGGAGGTGGAACTCCAAGTCTTGAAGAAATTACAACTGGCCCGCAACTTTCAAAAGTTAAAATACCAACGACTAAAAGGGAAAGTAATTTTAAATATGAATTTTTCATAATTATAGTTTTAATTACTTAAAATTAAGATCAGTCAGTTTTTTCTGAAATGATAACTATCAATTAGTTATTTCTTTTTTCTTCTTTAATTTTTTGTTTTTCTAATTTTTTAAAATAACCTCTAAATAAAAAATTGTGTTTCAACGCTTCTAAATTTTCATTTAATTTAATACTACCATCCTTTATATTTTTCATGGTTGTATCTATATTTTTCACTAATAATGTATCATTTATCATATAATTTAAAGTCCCTTCACTATTTTTAATGTTTAAAATCACATCATTTAAATTGGAAATTACAGTATTAATATCTGCGCTTGAATTATTTAAGTTAGCAATAATTTCTTTCATTTTATTAGCTGAAATTGAGTCACTTAAAAGAACAGAAGCAAAACTTTCATCGTAATTAATTTTTGAAATAATGGTTTTTATTTCTTTAATAGTGTGTGATGCATCAGTACTAGAAGTTTTTAAATTTGTAATGGTTTGATTTAAATTTGAAGCGAGTTCAGGGTTTTTAATTAACATTCCAAGTGTCCCTTGTCCTTGATTAATTGCGTTGGTTATTTTTACTAAATCTGAAATTAAAATTGCAGCATTTTCATTGGTTGAATTTAAAGTTTCAAGCATATCATTTGTTGATATTTTGCTATATGATTTAATTGTATCACCTGGCATTAAAGGGAATGATTCTTTTTTATCGGGTGCAATATTTATAACCATACTTCCCACTAAACCATCTGAACCTATAGCTGCAATTGCATTTTTTTTAATATGTTTTAAAAATTTATTTTCAATTATCATTTCAACACAAATTGTTGTATCATTTAGCATATTAATATTTTTTACGGTACCAACATTAATTCCAGAATAGCGAACATTATTTCCTAATTGCAGCCCATTAACGTTTTTAAATACAGCATTTATTTTAAAAGTTTTCCCAAAAAGATTTTGCCTATTTCCAATAAAATATAGTGAGATAATTAAAACTAGCGTGCTAATTACTATAAATAGGCCCAAATAAAATTTTTGTTTTACTGATTGTTGCATTGGTTTTATTTTTAGTTATTAGAATTTAACTTTTTAATTTATAATTCATTATTTAAAGAAAGCTTGAATTTTGTTATCTTTTGAAGAAGACAATTTTTCGAAAGTTCCTTCAGCATAATTAATACCATCAATTAATAAAATCATCCTATTTGAGATTACTCTGGCACAATCAACATCATGCGTAATTATTAATGATGAAGTGTTGTATTTCTTTTGAATATCTTTCATTAGTTCAATTATTTCCTTTGCTGTTATTGGGTCTAGGCCAGTTGTTGGCTCATCAAATATTACAATTTTGGGGCACATTATTATGGCTCTAGCAAGTGCCACTCTTCTTTTCATTCCTCCTGAAAGCTCTTCTGGCATTAAATCAATTGCGTGCGCTAAGCCAACACTTTCTAAAGCTTCATTGACTAATGTATATTTATTTGTTAACTTTTCTTTGTAGGTTCTTAAGGGAAATTCTAAATTTTCTCTAACAGTCATTGAATCATAAAGTGCACTTCCTTGAAATAAAAATCCGATTTCAGTTCTTAAAGAGTTCATTTCTTTTTGAGAGAGTTCCTTTATATTTTTTCCTGTAATTTCTATTGTGCCTTCATCAGATTTCAATAGTCCAACCAAGCATTTAATCATAACAGATTTTCCTGAACCAGATTTTCCCATAATCACTAAGTTTTCTCCTTCAAATAATTCCATTGAAAAACCATTGAGAACAAGGTTACTTCCAAATTTTTTTTTCAAATTTTGAATTTTCAATACAGGCACTATGGATTTATTATTTTCCATTTTTTAAATTTCAAAAAATATATCAGAAATAAAAACAGCAATAAAATCTATTATAAATAGCAACATTGAAGTGTAAACTACTGCAGAATTAGATGCTTCTCCAACACCAACTGTCCCTTTTTTACAGTTGTAACCTTTAAAACACCCAACCAAGCCAATGGCAAACCCAAAGAAAAAAGATTTTATTGTTGCTGGGATTATATCAGAAAATTTTAAAGCATCAAAAACTTTGTTAAAATATAGTAAGAATGATACATTTCCTTTTAAATTTTCTACCAGTGCAGAGCCAAACAAAGCAATTGCATCACCAAAAATAATTAGTAAAGGCAATATTAATGTTGCTGCCATAATACGTGTAACAACCAAATACTTAAATGGGTTGGTTCCAGAGACTTCCATAGCGTCAATTTGCTCTGTAACTCGCATAGAACCTAATTCAGCACCAATCCCAGAGCTAATTCTTCCAGTACAAATTAAAGCAATTATTACTGGACCAATTTCTCTAACAATAGAAATGCTTACCATAGAAGGCATCCAAGAAACTGCCCCAAATTCTAACAATGTAGGTCTAGATTGCAGGGTAAAAACCAATCCTAAAATAAAACCTGTAACACCAACTAATACTAAAGAACGATTTCCCATATTAAAGCATTGCCTTAAAAGTTCTTTAAACTCGAAAGGTCTGGAAATAGATTCTTTAAAAAAACGTTTGGCAAAAAGGGATAACTCGCCTATTTCAATAAAAAACGATTTTAGATTGTTTAAAAAATCCAAAGGCTTTTTCATTTTATAAAGTATGAGTTTAATAATCTAAACTACAATAAATTAAAAATGTTTAAAATGAGGAATATCATTGTGAATATTCAAAAAAATAAGATTTATTAAAAAAAAAATTGCAAATATGTAATGTGTTTAGCTGTTTTTAATGGAAAAAATGAATAAAATTTTATTTCTGTTTGATATTAATCATTTATAAAAAATAATAGCTGCTTTAAATTTATAGATACAACTAAATTAAAATGATGTTTTTTGATAGAAATGAAGCAGGAAGTTTATTAGTAAATAAACTACAAAAATATAGAAGTGAAAATGCTATAATTTTAGCAGTTCCAAGAGGTGGAGTCCCCTTGGGATATATTATTGCTAAAGAGTTAAATTTACCTTTAGAAATTATACTCTCAAAAAAAATAGGACATCCTTTTCATAAGGAATATGCAATTGGAGCTGTAAATTTAAAAAGTAGAATTTTAAGTGAAGCGGCTAATGGAATATCAATAAATTATATTGAAGAGGAGACTAAAAAGATACGAGAATTGCTTAAAAAAAGGTATAATCAATATTGTAAAAATAGAAAACCTATTGATTTTAAGGATAAAATTTTAATTATTGTAGATGATGGAATAGCAACGGGGAATACAATTTTATCAACTATAGAAATGTTGAGTCAAGAAGAACCGGCCAAAATTATTGTTGCCATACCAGTTGCTCCTTTAAGTTCAATAAAAAAATTGCAAAATTTAGATTTTATTAATGATATTATTTGTCTTTCAACACCTATTAATTTTCAATCAGTTGGTCAATTTTATAAAAATTTTAAGCAAGTAGACGATAAAGAAGTTGAATCTTTTTTGCAAAAAAGCAAATTCCATTAAGCATTCTATTTAATAAAAAAAAGGCGATTAAAAGTTAATTTTTAAAAGCCTTTTTCATTAAATTTAAGTTGGTTTAAAAATAATTATAGAAAGTTTCCTTCTGCATCAGTTTTTATTTTCATTCTTTTATCTTCATTTTCTAAAGTAATTTTATATTTTTTACTGATGTTTCCAGACTCATAATAACTAACCAAATACACATCTTTTTTTAGTACCCAATTTGGGAATCTTTTTGCAACGGCAGTAATTACTTCTTGTGGTAGCGCAACATCATTAAATCTTTCAGCAGTTCTTAAAATTTCGCCATTTTTATCATATGCTGCAAGAATATATCCTTCAGGGATATAAAAAGTTATTTCATAGTAATCATAATCATCCTGATAGAAATCAGAATTTTTTAGGTCAAAACTAGCAACTTTTTGTTCCAATAATGAAACTGGGATTGATGCATTTTCTAATCCAGTTTTATTTAAATACTTGTAGTTTGTTGCTGCAATTACAACTTCTGATAGTTTTTCTGTTCTAACTTGAGCAAATGTTTGAATAGCCAGCCCAAATATTAGAATACCCATTAGTATTTTTTTCATAATATTTAATTTAATAGTTAATAATAGTAATTCCTATCTATAAAATTATTTTATAAGTACGTTTATTACAATGATTATAGTCAATTCAATTTAATTGAGATTAATCATTTCTAAAATTGAATTATGAAATTTAATGAAGAATAAGTAATGCTTTTACTATATTATTTAACAATAATATATAAAAAATCCTTTCATTTAAATGAAAGGATTTTAAAATGTAGTCGGGGTGGCAGGATTCGAACCTGCGACCTCCGCGTCCCAAACGCGGCGCGATAACCGGGCTACGCTACACCCCGAATGGTTATCTAAATTTAAGGCTGCAAATATAAAACTAAAAATACATTTTACAAGGTTTTATTCAAAAATAAGTTTATATGGTCTTTTAATGGCGTTTTCAAGCTCAAAAATCCCAATATTTCTACTTTTTCTAATGGTTTCTTTTCCTTCAAAAAAGAGTAAAATTGTTGGTTCAACAAAAGCGCTGAATTTTGCTGCTAATGAAGGAGATAAATTTATATCAATAGTATAGAAATTAATTTTAGGGAATTTTTCAGTAAGTAAGTTTCTTACTTTTGGTTCAAATGCTTCACCTACTGCGCAAGACGTTTTTGAAAAATAAAATAAGGCCGCAACTGTATCAGATAAAACTTCTTCAGCTTTTTCAATTGTATGTATATAATTTTCAGAATTCATTTTTTAAAATTTGAAATTCAAAGCTAAACTAAATTCTATTTATTGAAGTAACAAAAGTTAATAATGATTATTAAATATTACCACATTATTAAAAATTATAAACAATGGTGTTAATATAAAATTAAATGGTATAAATTTGTTCATCATTAAAAAAAATGAAACATGTCTAATACAATTGAAAGAATAAAGTGTTTAATAATTGGCTCTGGTCCTGCTGGATATACAGCTGCCATTTATGCAGCTAGAGCAGATTTGAAACCGGTTATGTATACTGGAATGCAAATGGGAGGTCAACTAACAACAACAACTGAGGTTGATAATTTTCCTGGGTATCCAAATGGAACTGATGGAACTGCTATGATGGATGATTTAAAAAATCAGGCAGAACGATTTGGAACTGATGTGCGTTTTGGGTTAGTTACGGAAGTTAATTTTAGTAAAGAAGTTGGTGGAATTCATAAAGTTACAGTTGATGGTTCAAAAATTATTGAAGCCAATTCAGTGATAATTTGTACAGGAGCAACTGCAAAATATTTAGGATTGGAAAGTGAACAACGTTTAATTGGTGGAGGAGTTTCAGCATGTGCAACTTGTGATGGTTTCTTTTATAAAGGTCAGGAAGTTGTAGTTGTTGGAGCTGGTGATACAGCAGCGGAAGAAGCAACTTACTTGTCTAATATTTGCAAAAAAGTAACGTTGTTAGTTAGAAAAGATTATATGCGTGCTTCAAAAGCTATGCAACATAGAGTTGATAAAACTCCTAATTTAGAAGTAAAATACAATACTGAAATTGATGAGGTTTTAGGAGAAAAAGTTGTTGAAGGCGTTAGAGTTTTTAATAATATGACAAATAAAAAGGAAGTAATTAATGTTACTGGTATATTTATAGCAATTGGTCACAAGCCAAACACTGATATGTTTAAAGGTGTATTAGATATGGATGAAACAGGTTATTTAATTACCAAAGGAAAATCTACAAAAACTAATGTGCCTGGTGTTTTTGCAGCAGGAGATGTACAAGATAAAGAATATCGTCAAGCTGTTACAGCTGCTGGAACAGGATGTATGTCTGCATTAGATGCTGAACGCTACTTAGGAGCATTAGATTAAAATTTAATTTACATAATTTTAAGGCCTAAGTTTTTACTTAGGTCTTTTTTTTTGGTAATATTGAGGAATCGTTTTCGTAATTTCTAAAAATATTAAGTATTTTAAATAGGTGAACTAGTTAATTTTGTACTGTAAAATTTAAAAAAATGGAATTATTTTCAAGTAGCTATTTTGTGTTGTTTTTGATTATAGTAATTGGATTTATTATTGGTCGAATTAAAATTAAAGGAATCTCTTTAGATGTTTCTGCTGTAATTTTTGTGGCTTTAGTTTTTGGACATTTTGGATTAGTAGTTCCTAAAGATTTTCAAAATTTGGGATTAGTACTTTTTATTTTTACCATTGGAATACAAGCAGGACCAAGTTTTTTTGAATCGTTCAAAAAAAATGGGAGAGAGTTGGCTATTTTGGCTACTATTCTTATTGTAAGCTCAGGAATTATTACTTTTTGTATTTTTTATTTCTTTGGTTTAGATAAAAATTTAGTAATAGGTTTGCTAAATGGCGCTTTAACTAGCACACCAGGTTTGGCAGCAGCAATTGACTCTACAGGTTCACCTTTGGCATCAATTGGTTATGGTATTGGTTATCCATTTGGTGTAATAGGAGTTATACTTTTTGTTAGTTTTTTACCAAAAATTTTACGCTTAAATATTAAGGAAGAAGAAAAAAAATATAAGCAAGAAATAACTACAGATTTCCCTGAAATTTTAAAAAAACATTTTATTGTTGAAAATGAAAATGTTATTGGAAAAACACTTGGAGAATTAAATATAAGATTTATGACCAAAGCTGTTATCTCAAGAATAATGCAAAACAATATTGTATTAGTTCCAGATTCAAAAATAATTTTTCAAAAGGGAGATATTATAAAAGCAGTTGGAACAAAAGAAGCATTAGAACGTATAAAAATATTAATTGGTTCTGAAACAATTACTGAAATTCCAACTGATACAAATTATGATGTCCGATCAATTTTGGTGACTAATAAAGATGTTGTTAAAAAAACATTGGGGCAATTAAATATTTTAGATACTTACCATGCTACAATTACACGTATTCGTCGTTCAGGTATAAATATTTCTCCAAGTCCGTCTTCAAAATTACAATTTGGTGATAAATTAATTGTTGTTTGCCATAAAGATAATATGAAAGATGTGAGCAGAATTTTTGGTGATGATACTAGTAAATTATCAAGCACTGATTTTTTACCTATTGCAGCAGGTATTATTTTAGGTATTTTAGTTGGAAAAATAAGCCTTAATTTTGATAATTTTTCTTTTAGTTTAGGTTTAACAGGTGGTATTTTAATGGTTGCTTTGGTTTTAGGTAGAACAGGAAAAACAGGCCCAATTTTATGGACAATGACTGGAGCAGCAAATCAGCTTTTAAGGCAGTTTGGGTTGTTATTCTTTTTAGCTGCTGTTGGAACAAGTGCAGGAACTAGTTTAGTTGAAACATTTCAAAAATATGGTTTAGAACTGTTTATTTATGGAATTATAATTACAATGTTACCAATGATTATTACAACAGTTATTGCAAGGTATATTTTGAAACTAAATATTCTTACACTTTTAGGAACTTTAACGGGAAGTATGACAAGTACTCCAGGTTTAGCGGCTGTTGATAATATGGTGGATGTAGATGCTCCTGCAATTGCATATGCAACAGTTTATCCAATAGCTATGGTGTTGTTAATTATTGTAGTTCAAATTTTAAGTTTACTATAGTATTAAAATAGCCTTTTATCAACATCTCTTTTATAAAGTGAAGCTCTGTCAAAAAATTCAATTAGCTGAATTTTAGGGTTGGCATATATATAAATTTCAGAAGAATTTCTAGCGTAAATATCAACTGTTTCAGATGCATTTATATAAATATCTGAACTATTCATAGATTTTACAACGGCTTTTTTTACTTTGAAATCATTTCCTTTAAAACCACTATTACCAATAGTTTCAATCCCTATTTCGTTTGCAGTACCACTAATGTTAATGTCAGCCCTATCTAACAAATGTGCATTTAAGATATTTGTGTTAATAGAACCTTTTAATTTACTAGATTCTTCAGAAGTGATAGAAACCTGATTTGATAAAATTTCAAGTTTTAAATCACTTGATTTTTTGCAATTAATGGTAACAATTTTTGAATTTAAATTCAAATTATAATCAGAATTATCAAAAGCATTTATGGTTAAAGTATCAATAATTAATAAGCTTTTAGATAATACATTTACATTATTATAAGCGAAAATTTCTTTGAATTTTTTATTCAATTTTAAATGAATAATGAGTTCTTTTTTACGGCCAATTTTATTGTCAGTTTTAATTGTTAAAATGCCATTTCTAATATCTGTTGTTACAACTTCGTGCAAGTTAGAATCAGTTTCAACAATAACAGATTGTGATTCCCCGTAAGTTAAATAAATGTCCATATCATCAATAATTTCAATTTTTTGAAATTCAGAAATATTTCTATTTTCAGAGGTAACTTCTTTGTTTCCTTTTAATTTTTCTTGAGAAAATGTAAAGAATGATATAAAAAATGCAATAAAAAGGAAAGGGTTGTATATATTTTTCATTATTTGAACTTTAACGTTATTAAAGATAATATTTTTTTATGATTTATTTGCTCATTTAAAAATCTATGTTACTTTTGCTAAATCAAATGAAGAACAATAACATAAATATGAATTGGTGGTGGAACTCTCTTAATTAATAAGCGAGAAGCAACTACTATATTACTATTTTAATAATATAAATGAAAGGACTTATCGCAAGATAAGTCCTTTTTTATTTCAAGAAATATGAAACAATTAAAATTTAAAACAATAACTAAACAGCAGTTAGCAGATACAGTAACTCCAGTAGGAATGTATTCTAAAATTAGAGATAAATACGCCAATAGTTTATTGTTGGAAAGCTCCGATTACCATAGCAAGGAAGAGAGTTATACTTTTATTTGTATTGAGCCAATTGTAACGTTAAAAGCTGATGAAAATAAGTTTTATTATAGTTATAAAAATAATGTAATTGATGTTAAGGAAATTAATAGAGAATTTTATACTATTTTTCAGAATTACAGTAAAACTATAAATGTAGATTGTGATGAATCAGTAAAATCATTCAATGGGTTTTATGGATATATTTCATACAATTCAGTTCAATATTTTGAAACAATTAAATTGAAAGCTACAAAAGCGCCTTCTGAAATACCTGATTTACAGTTTAGTTTTTTTAGATTTATTATTGCAATTAATCATTTTAATGACGAATTAACTTTAATTGAGAATATTGAAGAAGGCGAAAAATCTAGAATTCAAGAGATTGAAACATTAATTAATTCAAGAACATATGGTTTGTATAAGTATGAATCAGTTGGAAAGGAATCTTCAAATTGTACCGATATTGAATTTAAAAATAATGTTACAAATGCCAAAAAACATTGTAAAAGAGGCGATGTTTTTCAGTTAGTTTTATCACGTCAATTTCAACAAAAATATAAAGGTGATGAATTTAATGTGTATAGAGCCTTGCGATCAATAAACCCTTCTCCATATTTATTTTATTTCGATTATGGAAGTTTTAAATTAATGGGTTCATCACCAGAAGCTCAAATTAAAATAAATGAAGAAAAAGCAATTATTAATCCTATAGCAGGAACATTTAGAAGAACTGGAGATATGACTTCTGATATTGCTTTAGGTGAAAAGCTATCAAAAGACAAAAAGGAAAATGCTGAGCACGTAATGTTGGTAGATTTGGCAAGAAACGATTTAAGTAAACACGCCAGTAATGTTACTGTTGAGGTTTTTAAAGAAGTTCAATATTTTAGCCATGTAATTCATTTAGTTTCAACGGTACAAGGTAAACCAAAAGGAAAAGCTATTGAAATTGTTGGAGACACATTTCCTGCAGGAACTTTAAGTGGTGCGCCAAAATTTAAAGCAATGGAATTAATAGATACCTATGAAAATCAAACTAGAGGTTTTTACGGAGGAGCTGTTGGATTTATTGGGTTAGATAATTCAGTAAATTTGGCAATTGCTATTCGTTCATTTGTAAGTAAAAACAATACGTTGTTTTATCAAGCCGGTGCCGGAATTGTAATAAATTCAACAGAAGAAGGAGAGTTGCAAGAAGTAAATAATAAATTGGCTGCTTTGAAAAAAGCATTAATCTTAGCAGAAAAAATTTAACTATGAAAATATTAATATTAGATAATTACGATTCATTTACTTACAACCTAGTCCATATGGTTGAAGATATTACAGGTGAATATCCAACAGTTTTTAGAAATGATGAAATTGCTATTGAAGATATAGACAATTACGATTTAATTATTTTATCTCCAGGACCAGGAATACCAGATGAGGCAGGTATTTTGAAAGAAACAATAAAGGCATATGCTGGTAAAAAACCAATTTTTGGGGTTTGTTTGGGTTTGCAAGCAATTACAGAAGTTTTTGGAGGAAGTTTACAAAATTTAGATACTGTTTTTCATGGCGTTGCAACTAAAATGAGCATTACAAATTTTGACGCTGTTATTTATAAAGATATTCCAACAGAATTTGATGCTGCACGTTACCATTCTTGGATTGCAGCAAAACATGATTTTCCGAAAGAATTAGAAATCACTTCAGTTGATGAGTTTGGGGATATTATGTCATTACAACATAAAGTACACAATATTAGCGCGGTACAATTTCATCCAGAATCTATTTTAACTCCTTTAGGAGAGCAAATGGTTCGTAATTTTATTGAAGCAAATAAATAAAATTACTATGAAAACAATTTTAAATAAACTATTTGAACAACAACGCTTAACTAAAAAAGAAGCGAAGGAAATTTTAATAGAAATAGCAACTAAGAAATTTAATGAAGCTCATTTAGCCTCTTTTTTAACTGTTTTTATGATGCGACCAATTTCAGTAAATGAATTGGAGGGTTTTAGAGAAGCATTGTTAGAGTTAGCCCTTAAAATTGACTTGTCGGAGTTTAATACTATAGATTTATGTGGAACTGGAGGTGATGGAAAAGATACATTTAATATATCTACATTAACATCATTTGTGGTTGCAGGAACTGGAAATAAAGTTGCAAAACACGGAAATTATAGTGCCTCATCGGTAAGTGGTTCTTCAAATATGTTGGAATTTTTAGGGTATAAATTCACTAACAATCAAGATGTTTTAAAATCTCAAATTGACAAAGCAAATATTTGTTTTTTACATGCACCGCTTTTTCATCCGGCAATGAAAGCTGTTGGGCCTGTTAGAAAACAATTAGGGATGAAAACATTTTTTAATATGTTAGGTCCAATTGTAAACCCAAGTAATCCTCAAAATCAATTAGTAGGTGTTTTTAATCTAGAAATTGCTAGAATTTATAACTATTTATTGCAAGAGACTCAGCAAAATTATGGTATTATTCATAGTATAGATGGATATGATGAGATTTCGTTAACCAGTGGTTTTAAATTATTTACTAAAAATAATGAAGAGCAAATAACACCTGAAGATTTAGGGCTAAAGAGATTAAAACAATCTCAAATTTTTGGAGGGAAATCGATTGAAGAATCAGCTAAAATATTTGTTTCAATTATAGAAGGTAAGGGAACAGAAGCTCAAAATACTGTGGTTTTAGCAAATACAGCTTTTGCATTAAAAACCTTCGATAAAAATAAAACTTTTGAAACTGCATTTGAAGAAGCAAAAACTTCATTGTTAGGATTAAAAGCAAAAGGATGTTTAACCAAATTGGTAAGTTAAAATGAACGTTTTAGATAAAATTATAGCATATAAAAAGAAGGAAATAGCACTATTAAAACGAGAAGTTTTAGTTGAAAAACTAGTGAAAAGTCCTGGTTTTCAGAGAACACCACTTTCATTAAAAGAATCCTTAACAATTAAAGGTTCTACGGGGATTATTGCCGAATTTAAAAGGCAATCCCCTTCAAAAGGTATAATTAATAATAAAGTTTCGGTAGTTGATGTTACGCAAGGATATTTAGAAGCAAATGTAGCTGCGCAATCTATCTTAACAGATACTCATTTTTTTGGAGGCACTATTTTAGATTTAATGCAAGCGCGTTCTGTAAATGAAATAACGCCTATTTTACGTAAAGATTTTATTGTTGATGGTTTTCAAATAGTTGAAGCTAAGGCTATTGGAGCAGATGCAATTTTGTTAATTGCAGCGTGTTTGAGTAAAGAAGAACTTAAAAATTATGGTAAATTAGCGGAAGATTTAGGCTTAGATGTTTTATATGAAGTGCATAGCAAAGCTGAATTAGATAAAATTGATTTGGATCATAAAATTATCGGAATCAATAACCGTAATTTAAAAACTTTTGAAGTTGATTTAGAACACTCTATAGAATTGGCAAGTCAAATACCGAGCAGTTGTATAAAAGTTTCTGAAAGTGGTATTAGCGATCCAAGAATTATTACAGGTTTAAAAGAGTATGGATTTCAGGGGTTCTTAATTGGTGAAAACTTTATGAAAGCTGAAGAGCCAGGATATGCTTGTCAAGAATTCATTTCTCAAATTAGATAAAAATGAAATTAAAAGTTTGTGGAATGCGAGAATCAGCAAATCTTCAAAGTTTAATTGCTTTGGAACCAGATTTTATTGGTTTTATTTTTTACAATAAATCGAAACGATTTGTGAGTGATTTTCCGCAAGTAGAAATTCCGCTATATATTAAGAAAGTTGGTGTATTTGTAAATGAAACTGCTGAAAATATTTTAGAAATAGTAAAAAATCACAATTTAGATTATGTTCAACTACACGGCGATGAAACACCTGCGTTTTGTTCAAAATTAGCCAAAAATGAAGAGGTTAATGCTGGGTTCTTAGAATCGTTTCAGTTAGGGGTTATCAAAGCTTTTTCGGTAGATGAAGATTTTGATTTTTCCATTATAGAAGAATTTGAACAATATTGTGACTATTTTATTTTCGATACAAAAGGTGAAAATTACGGTGGAAATGGAGTGAAATTTAATTGGGAAATACTTAAAAATTATAAAGGAAATACTCCGTTTTTATTAAGTGGTGGAATTTCTAAAATTGATAGTATTGAAATTAATAAAATTAATTACAAAACCTTTGTTGGGATTGATGTAAATAGTGGTTTTGAGTTGAAACCTGGATTAAAAAATATTGAAGATATTAAAGAATTTAAACAAAATTTAATATGAATTATTTTGTAGATGAAAATGGGTATTATGGAGAATTTGGAGGTGCTTATATTCCTGAAATGTTGTATCCAAATGTAGAGGAATTACGTCAGAAATATGTCCAAATAATGGAAGAACCTTCTTTTCAAATGGAGTTTCAAAGCTTGTTAAAAGAATATGTTGGAAGACCAACGCCACTATATTTTGCAAAGCGATTATCGGAAAAATACAATACAAAGATTTATTTAAAACGTGAAGATTTGTGTCATACAGGAGCGCATAAAGTAAACAACACCATCGGACAAATATTAATGGCAAAACGTTTGGGTAAAAATAGAATTATTGCAGAAACAGGAGCAGGGCAACATGGTGTTGCTACAGCTACAGTTTGTGCTTTAATGGGTTTAGAATGTATTGTGTATATGGGTGAAATTGATATTGCGCGTCAGGCACCTAATGTTGCGCGGATGAAAATGTTAGGTGCAACTGTTGTTCCAGCATTATCAGGTAGTAGAACATTGAAAGATGCTACAAATGAGGCGATTAGAGATTGGATTAACAATCCAGTTGATACACATTATATTATTGGTTCTGTTGTTGGGCCACATCCGTATCCAGATATGGTAGCAAGATTTCAATCAGTTATTTCTGAAGAAATGAAATGGCAGTTAAAAGAAAAAGAAGGTAAAGAAAATCCAGATTATGTAATTGCATGTGTGGGAGGTGGAAGTAATGCAGCCGGTGCATTTTATCATTATTTAGATGAAGAAAGTGTACAATTAATTGCAGTTGAAGCAGCAGGTTTGGGGGTGAATTCAGGAGAAAGTGCGGCAACTAGTGTTTTAGGAAACGAAGGAATTATTCACGGAAGCAAAACATTGTTAATGCAAACTAAAGATGGTCAAATTACTGAGCCTTATTCTATTTCAGCTGGATTAGATTATCCTGGTGTTGGGCCATTACATGCACATTTATGTAAATCTAAGCGCGCTGAATTTATTTCAATTACCGATGATGAGGCAATGCAAGCAGGGTTGGATCTTTGTAAATTAGAAGGAATTATTCCAGCAATTGAAAGTTCACATGCATTGGCGGTTTTCGAATCTAAAAAATTTAAGAAAGATGATATTGTCGTGTTGAATTTATCAGGAAGAGGTGATAAAGATTTAGATACTTATATTAAATATTTTAAGTTGTAGAAAAATGAACAGAATAAATTTAAAATTACAAGAAAGTAAAAAGTTGTTGTCTATTTATTTTACAGCTGGTTTTCCAACTTTAACAGATACTGTTTCTATTATAGAACAACTAGAAAAAAGTGGAGTTGATATGATAGAAATAGGATTGCCTTTTAGTGATCCTTTAGCTGATGGTCCAACAATTCAAGCCAGTTCAACAAGTGCTTTAAATAATGGAATGACCACTTCGGTGTTGTTTGATCAGTTAAAAGATATTCGTAAAACAGTTTCTATACCTTTAATAATTATGGGTTATTTTAACCCTATGATGCAATATGGCATTGAGAATTTTTGTAAAAAATGTGCTGAAATTGGAATTGACGGATTGATAATTCCGGATTTACCAGTAAAAGAATACAACGATAATTATAAAGCAATATTTGAAAAATATGGTTTAATAAATGTATTTTTAATTACTCCTCAAACTTCTGATGAACGTATTAAATTTATTGATGAAATATCTAACGGATTTATTTATATGGTGAGCTCAGCAAGTGTAACAGGTTCTAAAAATAGTTTTGGCAATGTTCAAAACGAATATTTTAAGCGAATTGCAGCTATGAACTTGAAAGCTCCGCAAATTATTGGTTTCGGAATTTCAAACTCAGAAACTTTCCAACAAGCAACTAAATTTGCTAAAGGAGCCATTATTGGTTCAGCATTTGTGAATCATCTTTCAAAAAATGGCGCAGCTAAAATTAATTCATTTGTAGATTCAATTCTTCACTAGCACTATTTCTTATGCTAATTAACTTTCAATAATTTAATATCAAAAACAAGAACAGATCCACCAGGGATTCCATTATAATCTTTTGATCCATAACCTAAATTTGATGGAACTAATAGAATCCCTTCTCCACCTTCATTAAAATACGTAATACCTTCAGTCCAACCTTTTATAACTTGCTGCAAATTGAAAGAAATTCCAGCAGCTGAGCTTTGGTCAAATATTTTACCATTTAAAAAGTAGCCTTTATAATTTACTGTAACGTTAGAATTGCTTGTAGGTTTTGCACCTTCTCCTTGTTTTTGTATAACATAGTACAAACCAGAATTACTTTTTTTAGTTACTAAATTATGATTGCTTATATATTGAAGAATGTCAGCCTCAGTTTCAATTTTATTATTAGAGTCATCGTTACTACATGACATGAATAGGATGACTAGTAAAAGGGAAAAATATGATTTCATATGTTACTGTATTTGTTTTAATAATTTACGAATATATAGATATTTATAATTATTTTTTAGCTTCTTATAAGAACTATATAATAATTTAATTTTTTTTGTTTGATAAATAGTTTAGTTTTAATTGTGTGAAATGTTTTAGATTGGTACATTTAAAAAATTAACTAAAAAATTTGAACAATGGAATTACCAAAAAGAGCAGGAAATGCTCCAATAAAAATTGAATTAGAAGAGGGAAAAAGATATGCTTGGTGTACTTGTGGTTTATCTGAAAGCCAGCCATTTTGCGATGGAAAACATAAAGGACAAGGAATGAGTCCGGATGTTTTTATAGCTGAAAAGTCTGAAACAAAACATTTATGTACTTGTAAGGCTACTAAAAATGGGCCATTTTGTGATGGTTCTCATAAATAATTAAAAGAATTTTTTATACTGTAAAACCCTAAAATCAAAAGTATTGAATTTAGGGTTTTGTTTTTTTAGTAATTTGTATTCTGTGTTACTTCCAACAGCTCTGTTAGCTGTTCCTGTTGGTGCAGTTAATGAAATAACTTGAATTTTTCTATCAGAATCAATATTAAAATAATGAATTTTTGGAGTATCTATAGAAATTGATTTTAATTGAATATTATGCTCTTTTAATTGTTTTCTTAAATGATATTCAGGGCCATTTTTACTATTTCCGCCAGTTAATAGCAACGTGGTAACTGTTGGATACTTTTTCAAATAAAAAAGCATATCACGTAGCTGAATATTTTCCATTCCTAAATCAGATGCATCAATTTTTTTTCGTTCGCAAGATTCTACAATATCACAAATGCCTATTTTATGTTGTATTAAAAAATTCTTTCGTTGTTCAATGGCAAATTCAGTAGTTTCAAAGTGTAAATTCAAAGAGAATATTTCATTTAAAATTTTCCATAACTGACCATCAATACTTCCATAGCAAAAATCAACATCGCCTTTTTTCAATTGTCCTTTTGAAAAACGTGGAGGAGGTAAAGTGCCAACAATTAATTTAGTTGTATTCTCAGGAATAAAAGGAGGATAAGGGTGTTTATGAAATATCATTAAATTTACAGCTTATAAAATTACTTAACTTTTACACCGTTTATATATGTTTCTTCAATTCTAATTTTAGGAATTTTAGCTTCCTCAACTTCCATAATATTTTTATCTAAAATAATGAAATCAGCAAATTTACCTATTTCAATACTTCCTTTTTCTTGTTCTTCAAAATTAGCGTAAGCTGCCCAAATGGTCATCCCTTTTAATGTTTCTTCTCTGGTTAAAGCATTTTTAATTTGAAATCCATTTTCAGGAAAATTATTCAAATCTTTTCTTGAAACAGCTGCGTAAAAAGTTAAAATTGGACTCACTTGTTCAATAGGGAAATCTGTGCCAAGTGAAATTTTCCCATACGTGTTTAACAACTCTTTATAGGCATAGGCACCATTAATTCTTTTAGAGCCAACTCTGTCTTTAGCCCAATACATATCACTGGTAGCATGTGTTGGTTGAACAGATGGAATTATATTTTCAAAATAATGAAAGTCATTTTCATCAACAATTTGCGCATGTTCAATGCGCCAACGCTTATCTTTTTTGCCTTTTAATACTTCTTTGTATGTTTTTAGCATCACGTAATTTGCAGAATCTCCAATAGCGTGGGTATTCATTTGATAATTGGAAGCTACAATTTTTTTAGCATAGCGTTCCAAATCTGCTAATGGCGTAATTAAGGCGCCATAGTGGTTATGTTTATCGCTATATTCTTTTTTCATTGCTGCGCCTCTTGAACCTAAGGCTCCATCTGCATATACTTTAAAGGAACGAACATTAAGTAAATCAGTTTTTAAAATTCCTTTTTTTGTGAAATAATCAATATTTTCGTCACTAACAGAAACCATTGCATACATTCTTATTTTTAATTCTCCAGCTTGTTGTAAACTATCTATTAATTCAATAACATCTTTAGAGAGACCTGCATCATCAACAGTAGTTAAGCCTAAGTCAAAACAGATTCTTTCAGCATCTTTTAAAGCCTGAATTTGTTCTTTTTTTGATGGTTTTGGGATTTTTGCTTCAATTAATTCCATTGGCATATCAATAAACACGCCTGTCAATTTTCCATTTTCCTGAATAATATCACCACCAGAAAATGGCGTTTTAACAGTTACACCTGCTAAATCAATTGCAGCCTGATTGGCTAATAATGCATGTCCATCAATTCTAGTTACAGCAATTGGTGTATTTGGAAATAATTCATCTAGTTTTTCTTTTGAAGGAAATTCTTTTATTTCCCAATCATTTTGATCCCAGCCTCTTCCTGTTATAAAAGCAACATTTTTTTCTTTTTGAAAATCAACAATACGTTTTACTACTTCATCAAAACTTTTAGTGCCTTGTAAATCTACTTTTTGTAGTTGCAAACCTAAACCTAAAAAGTGGCAATGTGCATCAATAAAACCAGGAACTATTGTTTTACCTTTTACATCATTAATATAAGTAGGTGAGTATTTTAATTGCATTTCTACTGAAGTTCCAATGTCAATTATTTTACCATTTTTTATAGCAAAGGCTTCTGCTTTTTGAAGACTATCATTTGCAGTATAAATAATTGCATTTATTACAATTGTATCAACTTCAATTTTTTTTGAACAAGAAAAAAATATGGAAGAAAAAATTAAGAAAAGATATAAATTTTTCATTGAATTTATTTTAAATAAGTGTCTAATAAATATACTAAAGAAGCCATTGATGCTGCGCCAAGTTCTAATTCACGTTTATTCACTTTATCAAAAGTATCAGTTTCTGCGTGATGGTAATCAAAATAGCGTTGAGAATCTGGCCTATAACCAAATAATGATATTGTTTCAGATTTTAAAGGGCCAATATCTGCACCACTATGACCTGCTTCAATTTCATTTAATCCATACGGAGCTAATAAAGGTTTCCAACTTAAAAAAAGCTTTGCATTTTCATTTGTTGCATCAAAAGAAAAACCGCGAGGTGTAAATCCTCCAGAATCTGATTCTAAAGCTGCAATATGATTTTCATTTTTGGCTTTAGCCTCTTCAGCATATTTTTCCCCGCCTCGTAAACCGTTTTCTTCATTTATAAATAAAACACATCTAATGGTATGTTTTGGTTTAATCCCATTCAATTTAAACAAACGTAAAACTTCAATAGATTGTACTACTCCAGCTCCATCATCATGTGCGCCATCACCTAGGTCCCAGGAGTCTATATGGCCGCCAACTGTAATAATTTTATCGGGAAAATCAGTTCCTACTAATTCTCCAATTACATTATGTGATGGTTCATCTGGTAATGTTTTGCAACTTTGCTTAAAATAAAATTTTAAGGTAGGATTTTCTTTTAATTTTTCACTTAATAAATTTGCTGCTTTTGTGCTTATTGCAGCTGTTGGAACTTTTTCATTTTCAGCAATATCGCCATAGCTCATAGCTCCAGTATGAGGATAATCATCAATACTGCTTGTCATTGATCGCACAATTGCAGCGAGCGCTCCAAATTTCCCGCAAACCATTGCGCCGGCATATCTTTGGTTTACACAGCCACCATATGCTTTAAAAGTTTGAATATGTGTATTATCAAAAGGCCTGTTAAAAAACACAATCTTACCTCTTAATTTTTCGCCTAAACTTTCTATATCTTCTAAACTTTGAACTTCAATAACTTCACCAGTAATTCCTGTTGTTGGAGTAGGAATAGAGCCACCCAAAGCACAAATAGGAACATTATATTTTACAGTATTTGAAGTAAAATTAGCTTCCTCTTTTTCACCCCTATACCAATTTGGAACCATTACATCTTGCAACCAAACTTTATCAAAACGTAAATCTTGCATTAATCTTTCTCCCCATAAAATTGCAGCTATAGATTCATGAGAGCCAGATAATCTACCTCCAATTTCATTAGATAAATAATCTAACCATTGGTATGATTGACCATTTGTTAATACTGTATTAAAAATGTTTTTAATAACAATTGAATCTTGTTTATTGACTTTATTTTCAAGGATTTTTGAAGTGTTGCTATTATTGCAAGAAATTAATACAATTATTAAAGCAAAAAGGGTGAAAATGCGTTTCATTTTTTGTGTAGTTTTTTAGAAAGTTAAAACTACACAAAAATCATGAAAAAATAAGGTTTGTTTATTGTTTTACAAATCAAACTTATAGGTAATTCCAGCTAAAGCCTGTAAAGGTTGAACTTGATAATTTAAATATGAATGATATTTTTGAGCTAAAATATTATTAATTTTTGCAAATGCAGTCAATCTGTCTGAAAAATTATAACCTCCGCTAACGTTTAAATCTATAAAAGAATCGTTTTTAATTATAAAGCCATTTTCAGAAGTCATTCCGAAAGGTATTTCAAAATCTTTTGTTTGACCTTTAAAGTATAATTTTGTACCTGCAAACCATTTGTTTTTTTGATAATCACCCGATATACTTCCAGTTACAGTTGGTAAATTCCAAGCTTCCAATTCATTAGTAGTTGTGTAATTTGCATAGTTAATAGCGCCAGTAAAAATGAATTCTTTTGAAGCACTAATAGTTAACTCTCCAGATAAATTTAATGTTTTAATATTGTCATATATCACATTAAAAGAGTTCCCAGCCTCAAAACCTTCATTTACTAAAATAGTTCCATCTGATTTTGTTTGGTTTTGTATAAAAAGAGGTTTGTTGTTTTCATTGCTATGGTTAACAGTGATATTATATCCTATATTTGATGCTAATTTACCTTTTGCACCTACAAAAGCGTTGTATTGTTTGTCTGTTTGTAAAATGTTTAGAGTAGGAGAAATATATGGATTTTCTGAACTAAAATTAGCATACGTATTTTGAATTAAGTCTCCATTTAAACCTGCAATTACTATAAAAATGTCATCAACAACTTTTAAAGAAGCTGAAATATTTGGGTAGGCATAAAATTTATTTATTTTCCTTTCCAAATCATTAGAGTAGTATATTTTTGCACCTAAATTAATAGTTAAATTTTCTCTTAACACTTCAAAATTAGGCATTGCACCTAAATTTATAAAACTGTGATTTATACTATTTGCTGAAAGGTATTCTTGTTGAAATTTACCAGCAACAACATCAACTAAAAATTCTGCACCAATAATTTCAGATGAAATTGGAAATTCAATAGAAGGCTTTACAAGTAATCGTAATTCATTGCTATTAAAATTATCTGTAAGGTTTACAAGTTCAGCAGTTGCTCCTTTAAAAATAGAATCTTCAAAATCAATTTTTCCGCCAACATATAATTTATTATAGTATTGTTTTTCATCAATTGAAGAAATAACAGCATCTTCAAAAATTATTTCATTTGGTAATCCATAATAATTATATTGTTCGCGTTGCACGCCACCATTTATTTGCCAATTAAAATCTTTGTCGAATTGTTTGTAAAAAACATCAACGCGAGTATCAGAAAAATTATCATTCAATAGTGCATTTTTAATACCACCTTCAGAAGAATGGTGATTTATAAAAACTCCATAATCGTTATATCTAATATCACCTGTGTGTATATAAGCTTCAAATAAGGGACTTTTGAAATTTCCAAATCCTGCAGAAACATAATTTTGAAATACTCTTTCTTTAGGAGCTCCTTCAACATTTTGCGCTTTTCCTTTTGAAGGAGTAAAAGTTGAAGCCACTGGAATTGAAAAAATACTGTAGGTTACTTTTTCTTTTGGGATAGCACTTACATTTTCAATAGTTGGATTCGATTTTATTTTGAAAGCATCAGAAATAGTAGGAGTGTATGGTTTTTCAACAACAATTTCTTCGGTTTTTAACGTATCTTTTTTTGCCTGAGCAAAAGAAAAACCAGTTATTAAAATAGATAGTGAAGTTATAAATAGCTTTCGCATTGTATTGTTTTTTATTTGTGAAACTATATTTTGAATCATGTTTGTAGTAGTTTAATTTTTTACTGATTCGTTAGTTTTTGCTTGTTCTGTTTTAATTTTATTTAATTCAATAGTTGCCTGTTCTGTAACATCTTTAAATTCAGAGAAGTTTTTAATTACACTTTCTAAAATATAGGTGGCTTGATAGGCGTCATTTAATTTGTTGAAATTTTTAGCCATTAATAGTAATCCTTTTGCGCCCCAATATTTATAAGCAGAATAATCTGAAGCAATTTTTTGAACAATTTCGTTAGAAACTCTATAACTTCCATCTTTATTTTCAAAATATGCACTGTAGTATAAAGCTTCTACTTTTAATTCTCCGCCAGCAATTTTTTCAACCTCTTTGTAAGCAATTCTTGCTTTGTTTTCATTGTTTGTTTTTATTGCAGAACGTGCAATTATAATATGTGCATCTGATTTAATTCTATCTTCAATTTTAGAATCTTTCAATACTAATTCAGCATAATTTACTGCGTTGTTATAATTTTCTTTAGCGTAATAGCCTTTCATTAAATTGGATTGTGCAAAAATTCTGTTTTGAGCTTGATCTGATTCTTTTTCTAAACGCTCTAAAACTGGTATTGCGCTATTCCAATTATTATTTTCTAAATATAATAAAGCCAGTCTTGATAAAGCATTTTCTGTAAATTCATTTTGATCTTGATTAACTACAAAGGTATAATATGGAATTGCTTCAGTATGGTCATTATTTGAAAATAAAGATTGAGCTAAATAAAAATTAGCATTTATTTTATGCAGCCCATTTGGGAAATTTTGCAAGTATTTTTTAAAACTTAATATGGATTTTTTATGATCATTTTGCAAATATTGTTTTTCAGCAGATTCATACATGTCATTATCTAATTCTGCATCAGAAATATTTACGAAATCTATATCCTTTACCCAAGTTGCATATTCATCAACTCTTCCTAAATCTACATAAATTTGACGTGAATTTTTTATTGCTTGTCTTGCTTCAGCAGAATTAGGAAACTGTTTAACTACTGTTTTATAAGTAGTTAAAGCTTGTTCGTTTTTATTGGTATTGTAATAAATCAATCCTTTTTTAAGCATTGCTTTTGAAACAAGTGGACTTCTTTTAAAGTTTGTAATTAGCTTGTCGAAATTTTCTAAAGCCAAATAATTTTCATTTGTTTTGATATAAGAATTCCCTAAAACATAGTGAGCATCATCTCTATAACCAGATTTAGTATGAGTGTTTAAAAAAGAAACCAATTCTTTAATTTTTCCATTTTCATTCCCAATTAGTCCATAACTAATAGCTTTTTGAAATTGGGCATAATCTGTATCAACACCTTTCATTTCAATTGCTTTATTGTAATATGTAATGGTATTATTATAGTCTCTTGTTATAAAATAACTATCGCCAATTCTTAAATAACTGTCATTTTTCTTTATTGGGTCAGTATTACTTTTATTGATATACTTTTTAAATTGATCAATAGCTTTGTCAAATTCTTTTTGTTTGAAATAGGCATAACCCAAGTTATAATTAACCTCGTTAAATTCAACAGTTTTTGAAGCAGAATTTTTATTCATAAAACTTTTAAAATCTTTAATTGCTTCAATAAAATTATGTAATCTATAATTGGTTTCTCCTTTCCAATAAGTTGCTTGTGCTTCGGTTAAATCATCAGATGAAATAGCTAATGAATTTTCGAAATTTTCTTTTGCTAACGTGTAATTTTCTTCATTAAATAGTTCTACACCTCTGTAAAAAGACACTTTTTGAAACAAAGCTTGTTCCTTAATTGTTTTTTTATTTTTTAAAAATTCTAATGCTCCTTTATAATCTTTTGAAGTAATGTAAGCACTAATTATTAAATCGTTTATTTCGTTTTTAGAGGCTGAATTTGGATATAAATTAATATACTCTTTCAATACTTCAGGCACACTTTTGTATGGATTT